>JACCDP010019293.1_pt1 | contig 40998 bp, 46 predicted proteins | sample 7445841 | NCBI WGS metagenome assembly JACCDP01 (sample SAMN15323441, study PRJNA562643) | freshwater metagenome | isolation source: river surface water | place: USA:Blue River Watershed | collected 2017-08-17 | reverse complement strand
TCACTTCCATCTTCATTAGCACCAGATCCTTATGATCCAAATGATATTCATCCCGCAAATGAAGGAGTAAGTTTTGAAGTTACTCATACTGCTGCAGATACTAGAAAAGCAATAAGAGATGATAAATTAAGACAGAGAGCTAAATCTGGCCAACAAGGTGCAGATATTGCTAGAAAAAAACTCACTGGTATTCAACTTCCTCTTGCAGACTCAGTGATTCAACCAGGACAATTGACAAACGAGGACTATCAACGGATACAATCTACTGGTAATGTTTATACTATACTCTTCTCTTGGAGAGGTAGACCAATGATGAATCTTCAACTCTTCTTCCCAAATATGAAGAGACCTTCTAAAGATGAAGTAAAAGCGGAAATTGAAAAGTTTTATCCAGGCGCAGTTATACTGCAATGGTATCCAAGTCCGACCGATCCATCTAAACCAATCGTAGTTATTCAAGGTAAGTAAAATGAATGTAGACCCTTCTGAGATTGTGCTTGATGATATTAATAAGATGTTGATCTATGAACAACAGTCAAGGGTTATAGATAAATTAGATAGAGAAGAAGCAATAGAATTTGCAAAAGCTTATTTTAAACTTTATCTAAAACAACAAGAGGTCGTAGCAAGTTTATCGAAGTTTTAATTTATGAGTGATCAGGTATATCTTGGTAATCCTAATCTTAAAAAGGCTAATGTAGCCGTAGAATTTACACAGGAACAGATTCTTGAGTTTATCAAGTGCAAGAGTGATCCTGTGTATTTTGCCAAAAATTACATCAAGATTGTTTCACTGGATTATGGTGAGATACCATTTAAGATGTATCCGTTTCAGGAGAAGTTGATCACTAATTTCCATCAAAATAGATTTAATATTTGTAGAATGCCTCGACAGACAGGTAAATCTACAACTTGTGTTTCATATTTGTTACATTATGCGGTCTTTAATGATAATGTCAACATAGCTATTCTAGCCAACAAGGCATCCACTGCACAAGACCTACTTAGTAGATTACAGTTTGCATACGAAAAACTACCAAAGTGGATGCAACAAGGTATTGTATCATGGAATAAAAGGTCATTAGAACTAGAAAATGGTTCCAAAATTATCGCAGCGTCTACTTCTGCATCTGCTGTCCGAGGCGGATCTTATAATGTCATCTTTTTGGACGAATTCGCGTTCATCCCAAATCACATTGCTGATGAATTCTTTGCCTCTGTTTATCCTACTATTTCGTCAGGTCAAAGCACAAAAGTCCTGATTGTTTCTACCCCAAAGGGTATGAATCACTTCTACCGTATCTGGCACGATGCGGAGAGGGGTAAGAATGAGTATATTCCAACTGATGTTCATTGGTCTGAGGTTCCCGGAAGAGATGAAAAGTGGAAGGCCCAGACAATCGCAAACACATCCGAACAACAGTTCAAGGTTGAGTTTGAGTGCGAATTCTTAGGATCTGTTGATACTCTCGTATCTGCAGCAAAACTCAGATCCTTAGTATATGATGATCCGATTAAATCCAATGCAGGTTTAGACATCTATGAAGAACCTCAAAAAGATCATAATTATGTTTTAACAGTAGATGTAGCTCGTGGTGTAGAAAAAGATTACTCTGCATTTACTATTTGCGATACAACATCATTTCCATATCGTCTTGTAGCAAAATACAGAGATAATCAAATAAAACCTATGTTGTTTCCAAGTGTTATTAAAGATCTTGCGGTCGCTTACAATAAGGCATACATTCTAGTAGAAGTTAATGATATTGGAGAACAGGTAGGACAAATACTCCATATGGATTTGGAATATGATAATGTCCTTATGTGTACAATGAGAGGTCGTGCAGGTCAACTGGTTGGGCAGGGATTTTCTGGAAAAAAATCTCAGATGGGAGTCAAGATGTCCAAGAATGTAAAAAAGATTGGATGTATGAATCTTAAAACATTAATTGAAAGTGATAAGTTAGTAATTAACGACTACGATACTATAAGTGAATTGACCACTTTTATCCAAAAATCAAATTCATTTGAAGCTGAAGATGGTTGCAATGATGACCTTGCAATGTGTCTAGTAATTTTTGCGTGGTTAATTGCACAACCATACTTTAAAGAAATGACGGACAATGATGTTCGTAAAAGATTATATGAAGAACAAAGAAATCAGATAGAACAAGACATGGCTCCATTTGGTTTTATTTCTGATGGTTTGGGTGGGGGTGAAAGTTTTGTAGATGAAGATGGAGATCGCTGGCATATTGACGAGTATGGAGATAGATCATTTATGTGGGATTATCAATAATGGACATAGATAATCAATTTGAATTAGAACATTTATTTCTTACTGAAAGAAAGTGTAGAGTTTGTGGGGAAATTAAAGATCTTATAGATGGGTTTTATTTAACCCGTAAAGGTAGAGGTGACATAGCTTCAGCGTACTCATATGAATGTAAAATTTGTACTATACAGAGAATAAAAACAACAAGAGGAAAGAAAAAATATTCTGAAAAGTGGCTATATCCAGACTGGTAGAGTTGTTCATTAGCAGTTTCCCCAATGTAAAGTTAGCAAATAATAAATATTTGTAGTTTAACTGAAACTTCTTCAGAGGGAAAGACATGTCGCTAAATTTAGTATCACCAGGCGTAAAAGTCAGAGAAGTTGATCTTACTGTAGGTAGAATTGATGCCGTAAATGATCAAGTTGGAGTCATTGCTGGGCCATTTGTAAAGGGACCAGTAGGTGTTCCAGTTTTGGTAGAAACCGAACAAGATCTACTTAATACTTTTGGAAAACCATCAGAGAAAGATGGTCAATATGAATATTGGCTAACAGCATCATCATATCTTTCTTATGGTGGAGTTTTAAGAATTGTTAGATCCGATTCTTCAAATTTAATCAATGCACACTATCCAGTATCAAGTCCAGTTTCTCTTAAAATAACTTCATCTGAAGATTATACTAATAATCATCAGTTAGATTCAGATTGGATTTATGCTTCAAGAGATCCAGGATCATGGGCAAATGGATTAAAAGTTTGCTCTATTGACAATTTTGCAGACCAAAGAGTTTCTATAGGTACTTTTGGAATTGCGGTTGGGTATGCAATTACGGCTGGAGTTTCCACATCTTATGTTACTTCTGCTGGTACAGTTGAGACATTTTCTGGATATATTAAAGGTTTAGTAACTAAAGTCAATGTGGGAAGTGTTGATGTAAAAATAGTAAGTAAGTATGATAATAACACTGCTACACACTCTGAAGTTGATTATTCGGAAAATAGTTTGAATAGAATTCCCGATGGATCTACTGGAGTCTATTTACAAGCATTTGATAGTGTTGGAACTGCAACTTCGTTAGAAAAACTAAGATTATCGAATAATGCATCGGTAGGTATTGGATCAACTATTATCAATGTTCCAATTGGAGTAAGTATTGGATCCATCTATGTTGGAGATTTAATACAAACTTTAAATGGCACATATTCTTCAAGAGTTGTTGGATTAGCTACAACTAGTGGAGCTATTGTTGTTGAGAACTCTTCTCCAGTAACTTTTGCTTCAACTACAATGGTAGTTAGATATACTAGAAATTCTATCGATAATACTTTATCAAAAGGAGAGGGATTATTAACTAATGCATCTAACACTACAGTAGATTGGTATAATCAACAAACACTTGGATTAACAAATTCGACAGTTTATTGGAAAAATATCGCTCCTAAACCAGGAACCTCTTTATATGCTTCAGAAAGAAGTGGCAAAAATGATGAATTACATATAGTTGTAGTTGACGATTCTGGATCTGTAACAGGAATTTCTGGTAATATTTTGGAGAAATTTACAAATCTTTCAAAAGCTACAGATGCAAGAATTTCTCCAGCACAAAATATTTACTATAAGACATACATTGCAAATAATTCTAATTATATTTTTGCAGGAACATCAGATTCAGTAACTGGCGTTAAATTCACTTCTCTTGCAGGATTTACTCAGGTTTCTGGTGGATCTATTGCATGGGGTCAAGATGCAACTGGAATAAATTTTGGTTGTGTGGGATCTAAGAGTTACAATTTTGATAGTGGATATGATTATTCATCATCATCTGGTGGTATGGACATAAGTCTAGGTGATCTACTTACTTCTTATGAAACATTTAAAAATCCAAGTGAAATTGATATAAACTTTATCATTTCTGGGCCAAGTGGTGGAGATACTATTTTTGAGTCTCAAGCAAAGGCAAATAAATTAATTTCTATTGCAGAAGAGAGAAAAGATTGCGTAGTAACCATTTCACCACATAAATCTGGTGTAGTTAATGTAACTAACAGTGATACTCAGACATCAAATATTATTAATTTTTATGATTCAGTTTCATCAAGTTCTTATGCTGTTTTTGATTCTGGATATAAGTACATGTTTGATAGATTCAATAATCAATTTAGATATATCCCATTAAACGGTGATATTGCAGGATTGATGGCTAGAACATCTATTAATAATTATCCATGGTTCTCTCCAGCGGGATCAGCAAGAGGAGTTATTAATAATGCGGTAAAACTTGCTTATAATCCATCACAAAGTCAAAGAGATCTTCTTTATCCAAGAAGAATTAATCCAATCATTTTTTCTCCTGGAGCAGGAATTATCCTTTTCGGTGATAAGACGGGTCTATCTTATTCTTCAGCTTTTGACAGAATTAATGTTCGTCGTTTATTCCTAGCTCTTGAAGCAACAATTCAAAGAGCTGCAAGATCTCAACTATTTGAATTTAATGATGTAATTACTAGAACTAATTTTGTCAATATTGTTGAACCGTATCTCCGCGATGTTAAAGCAAAGAGAGGAATTACTGATTTTCTTGTAGTGTGTGATGAGTCAAATAACACACCCGATGTTATTGACGCCAATCAATTTAGGGCTGATATTTTTGTAAAACCAGCCAGGTCGATTAATTTCATCGGTTTAACCTTCGTTGCTAACAGAACTGGAGTTAGCTTTGAAGAGGTTGTTGGAACCGTTTAATTTCAAATCAAAACATCAATTCCTGTAGAGGTAAAAACAAATGTCATTTTCAAATACCCCAAGCTTTAGTTCTAGAACACTAGAAGATTTTAAAGCAAGATTAATTGGTGGTGGAGCTAGACCAAATTTATTTGAAGTTGAATTAAATTTTCCATCATTTGCAACCGCAGCTTCATCTTCCAACAACCAAAACTCAGATCAAACAAGATCTGCCAGTGAATTATCCAGATTTATGATTAAAACTGCAAATCTACCTGCTTCAACTGTTGGTGTTATTGAAGTCCCATTCAGAGGAAGAAATCTCAAAATTGCAGGAGATAGAACTTTTGATGTCTGGACAATTACAGTAATTAATGATGTAGATTTTACTTTAAGAACTGCTTTTGAAAGGTGGATGAATGCTATCAACAAACATGATGATAATTCTGGATTAATTAACCCAGCTCAATATCAAAGAGATGCTATTGTAAAGCAATTTGGTAGATCATCCTTAGCTTCTGCACAATCTGATGTAACTAATCCAACACCTACTACCCCAGGTGATAGTGTTCCGGTTTTGAAGGCTTACAAGTTTTATGGAATTTTCCCAACTTCCGTAAGTGCTATTGATCTTTCATATGATTCAACGGATTCAATTGAAGAATTTACAGTAGATCTTCAAGTTCAGTGGTGGGATGCTTTAGATTCATCTGGAAGCACTCAATTGGGTACAGATCCCCAAGTATTAAACGCATCATAAATAATAGAAATACAGTTTAAATTTGAATAATGCCTAAATTATTTGGTTTTAAAATCCAAGATTCGGAGGACGATAGATCAAAAAAATCTATCGTCTCTCCTGTTCCGGAGAATCAAGAAGATTCTTCGGATTTTTATGTTGCGAGTGGATTTTATGGACAATATGTTGATATTGAGGGAGTATATAAGTCCGAATATGATTTAATCAAAAGATATCGTGAAATGGCTATTCATCCAGAAGTGGATAGCGCTATTGAAGATATCATCAATGAAGCAATAGTTTCGGATCAAAATGATTCCCCAATTCAAATTGATCTTCAAAATGTGCCAGCTTCAGACAGACTTAAAGAAATAATCAGACAAGAATTTAAATATATCAAAGAAATTTTAGATTTTGATAAAAGATGTCATGAGATTCTAAGAAATTGGTATGTTGATGGTAGAATTTATTATCATAAAGTTATTGACTTAGAAAAACCAGAAGAAGGGATCAAAGAGGTGAGATACATCGATCCCATGAAAATTAAACTAGTCAGAAAAATTAAAAAAGATGGCAAACATGTTTTAAATCCATCTTTTTCAGTTACTTCTGGGAAGTCTCCAAATGGTAATATGTCAACTCCAGAAGTTGAGGAGTTTTATGAATATGATCCTAATGTAAGGGGAACTGGAGCAGGTCAATCAACTAGCAACTTCAAAAGCGCAGTTGGTGGTGCTGCAAGAATTTCGAAAGATGCCATTACTTATGTTCATTCTGGTTTAGTTGATAGAAATAAACAAGTAGTTCTATCATATCTCCATAAAGCAATTAAAGCACTCAATCAACTGAGAATGATTGAGGATTCTCTTGTCATTTATCGTTTATCTCGTGCTCCAGAAAGAAGAATCTTCTACATTGATGTTGGCAATCTCCCCAAAATCAAAGCAGAACAATATCTTCGTGATGTTATGACTCGTTATCGTAACAAATTAGTTTACGATGCAAACACCGGAGAAATCCGTGACGATAAAAGAATGATGTCCATGCTTGAGGATTTCTGGCTTCCTCGTCGTGAGGGTGGTAGAGGAACTGAGATCACTACACTCCCAGGCGGCCAAAATCTTGGTGAACTTACTGATGTTGAGTATTTTCAAAAGAAACTTTTTAGAGCACTTGGAGTTCCAGAGTCTCGTTTAGGTGGAGCTGGTGGATTTAATCTTGGAAGATCTTCAGAAATTTTAAGAGACGAAATTAAATTTACTAAATTTGTAGGAAGAATGAGAAAGAGATTTTCATATCTCTTTATGGATATGTTGAAGACTCAACTTATTCTTAAAAATATTGTTACTCCAGAAGACTGGAAAATTTTATCAGATCATATTCAATTTGATTTTGTTTATGACAATCATTTTGCAGAGCTCAAAGAAGCTGAACTCATTCAAAATAGATTGAATGTACTCGTTGCAGCAGAACCTTATGTCGGTAAATATTTTTCAGTTGAATATGTAAGGAGAAATATCCTTAAACAAACTGATGCTGAGATAGTAGAAATTGATGAACAGATTGGTGCAGAACAATCAGCAGGAATAATTCCCCCTCCAATGGATCCAACAACCGGACTTCCAGTTGGTCAAGAACCACCCTCAACAGAACAACCATCAATGGGTGAAGTTCCAATGAATCCAGAGGCTAATACTGGAATTGTTGAAATGCCTCCAACAGAAGAAGCACCAAAAGTAACGATGCCTAAAGGTGGCAGAATCTAATAAATAATTTTAAGTAAACTTTGATATTAAAAAACAATGGATGATCTTATTGACATGATGGTTTCTAACGAATCTCCCGCAGATATTAGTGATCGAATTAAAGAAATTCTCATGCAAAAATCTGCAGAGAATATTGATATTATTAGACCAGTGGTTGCTGCTTCTATGTTTGGTGAACCAGAAGTTGAAACAGAATCTGACATCGAATATGATAGTGATTCGGAAGTTGAAGAAGACGCAGAATAATAAATAACTATTATAGGACTTTATTATAACGATGCAAAGAACAAAATTAATCGCAAACGAAATTGCGATGCCGACAACTGCAGGATCTGCTTCTAGTATTAGTGAAGCAACTTGTGTAAGATTATTCAATGGATCTGGTGCTTCAGCCACTGTAAGTATTTCAACTGCAGTTGGTGCAGCCACTACCAATACATTTACTATGGCAACAGGAGGAGTTGAATTCCTTCAAAAAGCTTCAACTGACGTAATCTTTGCATCTTCCTCATCTGTGAGAGTGGCTAAAGTAGGACTTACCAACTAAGAAAAATGAAACTAATCACCGAAGAAGTAACAAACGTAAAGATTATCACCGAAGGAAAAGGTGTTAACAAAAAGCTTTATATTGAGGGGGTATTCCTTCAAGGCGAAATTAAAAATCGCAATGGAAGAATGTATCCCATCACAACTCTTGCTCGTGAAGTGGATCGTTATAACGAAAACTTTGTTGCAAAGGGTCGTGCTCTTGGAGAACTTGGACATCCTGACGGTCCAACTGTTAACCTTGACCGAGTTTCTCACAAAATTACTTCTCTTGTTCAAGAGGGAAATAATTTCAGAGGTAAAGCACAAATTCTTAATACCCCCATGGGCAAGATTGCATCTTCTCTTCTCGATGAAGGTGTAATGCTTGGAGTTTCTTCTCGTGGTGTTGGTTCACTCCAAACAACTAGCGAAGGTCATAAAGTAGTTGGTGAAGATTTTATGCTTGCAACTGCTGCTGATATCGTTGCCGATCCTTCTGCTCCAGATGCTTTTGTTTCTGGAATTATGGAAGGTAAAGAGTGGGTTTGGGACGGAGGAATTCTTCGTGAACAACTTGCTTCCAAAACTCAGAAGAGAATTAACACTCTTGTTGATCAGAGAAGACTTGACGAACAGAAATTAAATCTGTTTCAAGAGTTTCTATCAAATCTTTAAATTATAAATAAATACAGATTATACTAAGGTAATCGGAGAGTACAAATGTCCCGTGGTAAGAATTTACAAGAAATGGAAACCGGCACTTCACAATCCAAAACTGCTGTAAATGCTAACGCATCAGCACCTGAAGCACCTCACAAGAGCGCAACTCCTGTTGCAACTCCTGGTCAAACTGGTGCTTGGGAAGATCTCGGAGGCCCTACCCCAGAAAATAGTAAGCCAGATGATAACAGCAATATGCTGAAGACTCCTGGTGCAACCCTTAAGCAAGTTAAAGATGTTGTAAATGCTAAGGCTTCTGCGCCTGATGCTCCTGCAACTTCTGCAACTCCTGTTTCTACCCCTGGTCAAGGTGGTGGTATGAAGGAAGAAGTTGAAGAAGAGGGTGAAGAAATTGTCGCAGAAGAAGGCGAAGAAGAAGTTTCTGACGTAGAAGAGGCTGAAGAGGAAGAGGTTGTTGAAGAGGACGTAGATTCCATCATTGACGAAGATGTAAATGCTCTCCTCTCTGGCGAAGAAGAACTCTCCGAGGAATTCAGAGAGAAGGCAAAACTAGTATTTGAAGCCGCTCTTCACGCTAAGACAAAAGAAATTCAATCTGCTCTAGAAGAGCACTATGTTGTTGCTCTTGCAGAAGAGGTTGAAGAGATCAAACTAGAACTAACCGAGAGAGTTGATTCATACCTTGAGTATGTTGCTTCCGAATGGTTAGAAGAGAATGCTCTTGCAGTTGAAAGTGGCCTCAAGACTGAGATCACCGAGTCCTTCATCGCTGGTATGAAGGGTCTTTTTGAAGAACATTATGTATCAATGCCTGAAGAGAAATATGATGTACTAGAGAGCATGGTAGAAAAACTTGATGAAATGGAGACAAAACTCAACGAGCAAATTCAAAGAAATGTTGCTCTAAATGCTAAACTTGCAGAATCTGCCGCTGACAGAGTTCTGAACCAAGTTTCAGAGGGTCTCGCACTTTCCCAAAAGGATAAGCTTGCAAGCCTCGCTGAGAGTGTTGAGTTTGAGAGTGAGAATGACTATTACCAGAAGCTGGTAACTCTTAGGGAGTCATACTTCCCAAGAAACGCTGGTATTCCAGCAAACGAAACGGAAAATCTATCAGAAGAAGCGAACTTCCAGGAAGTGAATCATTCACCTTCTATGGACGCTTATCTACGCGCGCTTTCCAACGTTGCTAAAAAGTGATTTTTAGATAATACTCAAACCGCAGTTTACCCCAACACTTTCAAAAGAGGTATTAAAAACAAATGGACGGAATTAACTCACAAATGTTAATGGAGAAGTGGGCTCCAGTTCTAGACTTCAATGGTCTAGGCGACATTAAAGACTCCCACAGAAGATCAGTTACTGCTCAACTTCTAGAAAACCAAGAGAGAGAACTCCGCGAGTCTGCTGAGTTCCTTGGCGAAGCTTCCCCAGTTAACTCTGCTGGTACTGGTGGTTTCTCTGGTTCCGCTACCGCTGGTGGTCCAGTTGCTGGTTTCGACCCAGTTCTAATCAGCCTCATTCGTCGTGCAATGCCTAACCTCATTGCTTATGACATCTGTGGTGTTCAACCAATGAGTGGTCCTACTGGACTCATCTTCGCAATGCGTTCCCGTTACGATTCTCAGTCTGGTACTGAGACCTTCTTCGACGAAGTAGATACCACCTTCTCTGGTCAGAACAACAGCCGCAACCTTTCCAACGGATTCTCCGATGGTCTCGTTGGTTTCGGTACAACCAACCAGGATGGAACCAATCCTAACGTTCTCAACCCAGTTGGAACCGCTACCACCAACCCATCACCATATAACGTTGGTCAGGGTATGGCTACTGGTGATTCAGAAGCTCTTGGAGATTCTGCATCTAATGCCTTCAATCAGATGGCATTTAGCATCGAGAAAGTTACCGTAACTGCTAAGTCACGTGCCCTCAAGGCTGAGTACTCCCTAGAGCTCGCTCAAGACCTCAAGGCAATTCACGGTCTAAACGCAGAAGCAGAACTTGCTAACATCCTCTCTACTGAGATCCTCGCAGAAATCAACAGAGAAGTTATCAGAACCATCTATAAGGTTGCTGAGCAAGGTGCTGCTGTTAACACTGCTACTGCTGGTGTATTTGACCTAGACGTTGACTCCAATGGTCGTTGGTCTGTTGAGAAGTTCAAGGGTCTACTCTTCCAGATCGAGAGAGATGCAAACGCTATTGCTCAGAGAACTCGTCGTGGAAAGGGCAACACCATCATCTGTTCTGCAGACGTTGCTTCCGCTCTAACCATGGCTGGTGTACTTGATTACACCCCTGCACTCAACGCTAACCTCAATGTTGATGATACTGGTAACACTTTCGCTGGTGTTCTCCAAGGTAAGTATCGCGTCTACATTGACCCATATGCTGCTAACGTTGCTGCTGATCAGTACTACGTTGTAGGTTATAAGGGTTCTAGCGCATATGATGCTGGTATCTTCTACTGCCCATATGTTCCTCTCCAGATGGTTCGTGCCGTCGGTCAGGACACCTTCCAACCAAAAATTGGCTTCAAAACCCGTTATGGTATTGTTGCCAACCCATTTGCAGAAGGAACCGATCAGGGACTCGGAAGACTCCGCCTCAATGCAAACCGTTACTACAGAAGAGTCAAGGTTTCCAACCTCATGTGATCCATTTCACAACTCTCCAATCAAGGGTCCGAAAGGACCCTTTTTTATTGCAAATAAATAAAAATAAAAACAATGGCTGGTGCTTTTGACAAACAAATTGCAAATAGAAATTTCCTCACTCCATTAGGGTTCAAGTTTAATCTTGCGAGAGCACCTAAGGCAGATTTCTTTTCTAAGTCAGCAAATATTCCAGGAATTAATTTAGGAGTTGCTATTCAACCAACTTACTTAAAAGATATTCCAATTCCAGGAGATAAACTGGCATTTGATGACTTTAGACTTACATTTAATATTGATGAAAATCTTGAAAATTACAATGTAATTCAAAGTTGGATGAGGGGATTGGGTTATCCAGAGAGTGTTTATGAATACTCAGAATGGAAACAAAGTGATCCAAATAATCCAACTCAAGATCCAAATGTTTCAGATGGAACTTTAATTGTTTATAACAGTAATTTTCAACCATCATCACTTGTAAAATTTCAGGGAATGTTTCCGACATCTCTTTCTGATATTGATTTTGATGCCACTATGCAAGATGTGCAGTATGCGGTGGCTACAGTAACTTTTAAGTATGTTCTTTATAAAATCTTTAGCTATGAACCTGGATGAAATCCAAACACTTTGGGAAGAAGACTCAAAAATTGATGAAGACAATCTTCATGTTGAATCCGTAAAGATTCCAAGTCTTCATGCAAAATACTACAAGATCTTTAATAATATCCTGACTCTGAAGAAAGCTCAGGAAAACAAATATAAGATCCTAAAAAAAGAAAAGTGGCAATACTACACTGGAAAAGCGGAACCAGATATCTATGTAGAAAAACCCTTTGATCATAAAGTACTTAAACCAGATTTAGATAAGTACATGGATGCTGATGAAGATTTAATTAAGTGTCAAACTAAGATCGAGTACTATCAGATGATGTTGAATTATCTGGAGAGCATTCTTAAAACTATATTAAATAGAACATATCAGCTCAAAAATGCAATTGAGTGGCAGAAATTTATTAGAGGATATGACTGATATTGTAATTGCTAAAAAGAACGAAGTATTTCTGAAAATAGAAGCAGAACCACATATCTACCAGGAACTTTCGGAACACTTTACTTTTGATGTACCTGGGGCTAAATTTATGCCTCAGTATAGAAGCAAGTATTGGGATGGAAAGATTCGTCTTTTTTCAACTCATACTGGAGAAATCTATGTTGGTCTTCTTGATAAGGTTGTTTCTTGGGCAAAGAAATGGAACTATCAAGTAGAGTTTAAAAATAATAAGTTCTATGGAACTCCTTTAGAAGAGAATGAAATGATCTCTTATGAAGGAGTCAAAGATTACATGACTCGTATTTCTAGACATAAACCAAGAGATTATCAGGTAGATGCAGTTTATGATGCACTCAGATATAATCGTAAACTTTTGATTTCACCGACTGCATCAGGTAAGTCATTGATGATTTATTCTATTGTCAGATACTTTGCAGAAAGAGATCAAAAGATCCTCCTAGTGGTCCCTACAACCTCCCTGGTTGAACAGATGTTCAAAGACTTCCAGGACTACGGATGGAACGCAGAGGACTACTGCCACCGCATCTACAGTGGTCGTGAGAAGACGAATGAATCCCCCGTAGTCATCACTACTTGGCAGTCTATCTATAAACTTCCTAGAAATTTTTATGATGCTTTTGATGTAGTCATTGGAGATGAGGCTCATCAATTTAAATCCAAGTCTTTAGTCGGAATCATGACTAAACTGGATAATACAAAATATAGGTTCGGTTTTACGGGTACTCTTGATGGAACTCAAACTCATAAATGGGTATTAGAGGGACTATTTGGCCCATCCTACAAAGTAACTCAAACAAAAGAGTTAATTGATAAAGGACATCTATCTAAACTTCAAATCAAAATTATTATTCTCAAACACAATCCACAACAATTTGAAAACTTTGAAGAAGAAGTTCAGTTTATTATTGGCCATCCAAAACGAAATAACTTTATTAAAAATTTAGCTTTAGATTTAAAGGGAAATACTCTTATTCTTTTTTCTAGAGTTGAAACTCATGGTCAACCTTTATATGAATCAATAAATAATTTTGCAAAGGATGGTCGTAAAGTTTTTTATGTACATGGTGGAGTAGATGCAGAGGAAAGAGAATTAGTAAGGGAAATTACTGAAAGGGAACAAAATGCAATCATTGTTGCATCTTATGGAACATTTTCTACTGGTATCAATATTAAAAATCTTCACAATGTAATTTTTGCTTCACCAAGTAAATCAAGAATCAGAAACCTTCAATCAATTGGAAGAGTTTTGAGGAAAGGGGACAATAAAACTCAAGCTATACTTTATGATATTGCTGATGATTGCACTAAAAATTCAAGAAAAAATTATACATTAAATCACTTAATAGAAAGAGTCAAAATTTATAATGAAGAGAATTTTAACTACGAATTTATACAGGTAAATTTAAAAGAATGATGGAAGAAGATTTCTATGCAGTAATTAAATTAGTTTCAGGAGAAGAGATATTCTCTATTGTTTGTCCTTCTGATGAAGAGGGTAAAATGATGTTGATATTAAATAATCCTGTTATCATAGAAGTTGTGGTTATGAAGCAAATTGGAATGCAAGGATACAAGATAGATCCATGGCTTAAATTTGCTGATGACGATACATTTTTACTTGATATGGATAAAGTCCTTACAATTAGTGAAGTTCGTGATGAAGAAACAATCGAAATGTATCACAAATTTTTAAGACAAAAACAAAATAAAAGCTCAAAAAATCCTCTCACTCCAGAAATGGGATATCTCTCTTCTGTTTCTGAAGCAAGAAAAAAACTTGAAAAACTTTATAGAGGCCAAGATATTAAAGATACTTAATCTTTGAAACTCCACAGAGTAATTGTACCAACTTTTGCAAGCCATTGTCAATAGCCGAACATTCTGTTATAATAAGAACAATTAATATTAACAGGGACTCATGAAATGCAGGCACCAAAAAGAAAAAGATCAGAACATTATGTAAATAATAAAGAATTTTTAGAAGCAATATGTGAATACAAGAGAAAGGTTAAGGTAGCTGCGGAAAACGGAGATCCAAAACCCCGTATTACCAATTATCTTGGAGAGTGCTTCCTTAAAATTGCTACACACTTATCTTACAAACCAAACTTTGTCAACTACATGTTCCGAGAGGACATGATTTGTGACGGTATTGAGAATTGTGTGCAGTATATTCACAATTTCAATCCAGAAAAATCTTCTAATCCATTTGCTTACTTCACTCAAATTATTCATTACGCTTTTCTAAGAAGAATTCAAAAAGAAAAGAAACAAATGGAAATTCGTTCCAAGATCATTGAAAGATCTGGATATGATGAAGTATTCACTGTAGATGATGACTATGGAAACGCTTCCGACTATAATAGTATTAAAGATTCCATTCAAACAAAAATGTATCAATGACATTAATTGCTTGTGTGACTGACACTCATTACGGTGCCAGAAAAGGTAGTAAAACCTTTCATGATTATTTTAAAAAGTTTTATGAAGATGTCTTTTTTCCAGAATTGGAAAAGAGAAATATCAAACATTGCATTCATTTAGGTGATGCGTTTGATAATCGTAAAAGTGTAGACTTTTGGGCTCTAAACTGGGCAAAAGAAAATGTTTATGATCGTTTCCGAGATCTGGGAATTCAGGTATATCAGATCGTTGGTAATCATGATGCTTATTATAAGAATACCAATGAAGTCAACTCTATTGAGTCCCTGTTAAGAGAGTATGACAATATCGTTCCTATCTCTAGTCCTGGTGAATATGAAGTTGCTGGATTAAAGACTTTTATGATTCCTTGGATTTCTCCTGATAATCGTGAAGAAACTTTAGAGAAACTTTCTAAAACAAAAGCAAAAGCCGCATTTGGTCACCTTGAACTTCAAGGGTTCAGTGTTTATCCTGGAAATGTTCAACAACATGGAATGGAGTCAAATGTTTTTGATAATTTTCAAATCGTATGTTCGGGACATTATCATACTCGTTCAAATGATGGTAAGATTTTTTATCTTGGAAATCCATATCAACTTTATTGGAACGATGTAGATGATAAAAGAGGATTTAATTTTTTTGATACTGAAACTTTTGAATTAGAGTTTGTTAACAACCCCTATACCATGTTTCAAAGAGTTTATTATGAGGATCAAAATCCAAAACTCTTTGATACGGAACCATATAAAGATAAGATCGTAAAGATCATCGTTCGCAAAAAATCTGATCAACTTCTTTTTGAAAAGTTTGTAGATAAGATCTATAAGACTGGAGTTGTAGATATTAAAATCGTTGAAAACTTTGAAGTTAATGACGATGATGTGGACTTCGATCAAGAAAAAATTGAGGATACCATTACTATTTTAAATAAATATGTTGAAGACTCTGATTTTGACTTAGATAAAGAGAAAGTCAAAAAACTTTTGCGAGAAGTCTATCAAGAAGCTTGCGAAATAGAATAATATGTACATGATCACGCCATACGGAGATGAAGACGGCGCATATGCTGTATCGGACGATTATGGCGATAAGACATTGTATTTTTTTCAGGATGAAGATGATGCAGAGAGATTTGCTGGTTTATTAGAAGCTGATGATTACCCAGAAATGGAAGTAGTTGAAGTAGATCCGGAACTTGCAATAAAGACGTGTCATCAGTATAATTATAGATATGCTATCATCACCCCGGATGATCTGGTCATTCCCCCCAGAAATAAATAAAAAACAATTTGTTAATTAATTAAAATAATCATCATGTTATCAGTTCATCAACATTGGGATCCTTTGCAAGTATGTGTGGTAGGACGTAGTTATCCTCCTGAATTTTATAGTTTTATTGAAAATCCTAAAGCTCGTTCTGTTATGGAACGAATTGCAATAGAAACTGAAGAAGATTATCAAAAAATAATAAATCTTTTAAAATCTTTTAATGTAGAGGTTTTACGAACTGATATTTCCGATAATATTGATGATCATTATTGGGCTGGATCATATTCTCCACCACCAATGTGTCCTAGAGACCACACTGCTATGATTGGTGAAACTTTTTTCATGCCTGGTTCTGATTATGGGATGGATGTCCTTTGGGGAGCTCTAACCAATTATTATATTACTGATAATTCTCCAGATACGCATTTTTTTTCAAGCATAACCGACATAAAAGATCTTAAAAATCTTACTGTAAAACAAAAAGAAGAATTCTGTAAAATTTTTCAAAAAAAATTAATGCAGATGCCTGAACATATGCGTCTATCTGTATTGGAAACTTTTAAGGGCATACTGGCTTCTGTTAATCACAATCCATTTGCTACTTTTCCTAACAATAAAAAATTTAATACTTTTTCCACAATGGAAAAATATATTAAAGATCAGGGAAATAGAATTGTTTATGACAAATTTGTTAATTCTGCTTGTATGACTGTCTTGGGAAAGGATTTATATTATGGATCTACTGTTCCAGATAATAAATTTTCATATGAGAATTTAAAAAAAATATATTCGGAATTGAAAACTGAATATTTTCCAGATTATAGAATGCACCTAGTAAAAGCAGATACTCACGGTGATGCCACATACACTCCTGTCAAACCTGGATTAATAATTTCTTTATTTGATGTTCAAAATTATGCTAAAAGTTTTCCGGATTGGGAAGTTGTCTATTTACCAAGACAAGGTGAGTTTGATTTAAAAGTTCAAAGTTTTCTTGAACTCAAGCATAAAAATAGAGGAAAATGGTGGGTTCCTGGAGAAGAACTTAATGATGATTTTACTGATTTCGTTGAAACTTGGTTAAAAGATTGGGTTATTTACGTTGAAGAGACGGTATTTGATGTTAACATGTTAATAATAGATCCAACTAATGTTATTGTTACTGGATATAATAAAACTGTATTTGATGCTTTTGAAAGACATGGAATAACCCCACATATTATCAATTTCCGTCACAGGTATTTTTGGGATGGAGGTATACATTGTATTACATCAGATCTTAGTAGATCTGGTACACGACAGGATTACTTTCCGGAAAGAAACTAAAAGTTATTTTTGCTATATTTAAAAGTGATTATTTTTAATAAAATTCGTTGGCGTAATTTTCTTTCTACTGGAAATCAATTTACTGAGGTAAATTTTCAAGACGCTCAAACAAATTTAATTGTCGGAACCAATGGTTCCGGTAAGAGTACCATTTTGGATGCTCTTACTTTTGTTTTGTACAATAAACCATTCCGTAAAATTAATAAACCTCAACTCATTAACTCTGTGAATGAGAAAGATTGTCTTGTGGAAATTGAATTCACGATTGGAAATAAAGACTATAAAGTTATCCGAGGCATTAAACCAAATATTTTTGAAATTTGGATAGATGGAACGGTTCAAAATCAAGATTCCGCAGCTCAAGATCAACAAAAGAAACTTGAAGAAAGTATTCTCAAACTGAACTATAAGTCTTTTACTCAGACAGTTATTCTCGGATCTGCGACTTTTGTTCCGTTTATGCAGTTGACTTCTTCTCATCGTAGAGAAATTGTGGAAGATCTTCTTGATATCAAGATTTTCTCTACTATGAATAATATCTTGAAAGAAAGAATGAGACGCACTAATGAGCTCATTCGTGAATATTCAATCAAGAAAGATATGATTGAAGATAAGATTGAGATGCAAGAGAACTTCATTAAAGATCTTGATAAGAGTGGAAAGGATCGTATTAAGAGGAAGGAAGAAAATATTCAAACAATTGAAAATGAAATTGATGAATTAACCACTGATAATGAAGCTACTTTGGTAATGATTGAAAGAGATCTTCAACCAAAGTTGGAAGAACTCACTAATACAAATTCAACTCTAAAAAAATTAAATCAAATCAAAGCTAAACTTGAACAAAAAATACAAACACTAGTTTCTGAACATAAGTTTTTTCAGGAAAATACGGTTTGTCCTACTTGTACGCAAAGTATTGAAAACGAATTTCGCTTAAATAAGATTGTAGATATTGAGGAGAAATCCAAAGAACTCAATGACGGATACCAAGAGTTGGAGGATGCAATCAATGTAGAACAGGAAAAAGATCAACAATTTTTATCTTATTCTACGGAGATTAATAGACTCAACAATGACATTTCACACAACAATGTTAAAATTACTGGGCTTAACCGACAAATCAGGAATCTACGAAACGAAATTCAAGAAATTACCGAACAAGTTCAAAACCGAAATTCTGAACGCAAAGCCCTTGAAAACTTAATAACGGATCTTGAAACATTAGAAAAAGAAAGATCTAAGGAAAAGGAACAAGTTAATTATTACGAGTTCGCTCATTCATTGATGAAAGATGGTGGAGTAAAGTCTAAAATCATCAAAAAGTATCTGCCTCTTATGAATCAGCAGATAAACAAGTATCTACAGATGATGGACTTCTACATCAATTTCACATTGGATGAAGAGTTTAAGGAGGTTATCAAGTCACCAGTTCACGAAGATTTTAGTTACGAATCGTTTAGTGAAGGCGAGAAGATGCGTATTGACCTTTCTCTCTTGTTTACTTGGCGGGATATTGCCAAACTTAGGAACTCGGCCAGTACAAATCTTCTCATCTTAGACGAAATCTTTGATAGTTCTTTGGATGGTGCAGGAACAGATTTTTTCACAAATATTATTCGTTATGTCATTCAGGATGCTCATGTGTTCGTAATCTCACATAAGACTGACGACCTCATGGATAAATTTGACAGGGTGATGAAATTTGATAAAGTAAAGGGGTTCAGCAAACTAGTGTCATGACCACTCCCAACTGGCAACACAATTCTGGGAAACCCCAGAAACGAAAACTTAAACCGCAAGCATTGCGCCAGGCTAAAGTACGACTGGCCCAGTTCAAAAAGCGTCACATGACCTCTCGGAAACGGGAGGTTTCGTCGTATTATGGCTGCATACGAAACGAAACCCATGCCTGTTAATCACGAAGTTAAGGGTCAACTTGCCCGTCTCCTTGCAACTGAAGATTTGGTTGTGGAACACAAAAATGTTCCTACCGCATGTTTCAATGTAGACACTCGCGTTCTGACTCTTCCGATGTGGGAGAAAGCTTCTAACGCAGTCTATGACATGCTTGTTGGTCATGAAGTGGGTCATGCTCTCTATACTCCTAATGAAGATTGGAGTAAGAAGTTTACGATCCCGCAACAATTCGTGAATGTGACTGAAGACGCTCGCATTGAGAAAATGATGAAGCGTCGTTATGCAGGCCTGAATAAGTCTTTCTTTGCAGGATATAAAGAATTGCATGATGACGATTTCTTTCAAATCAAAGACGATGATATTTCTACTTACAATCTTGCAGATCGCGTAAATCTGTGGTTTAAGATTGGTGGATTCACTCAAATCCCGATTGAACGAGGTGAAGAGACTGAGATCCTTAATATGGTTGCAGATGCAGAAACTTTCGATGATGCGATTGCAGCTGCGGTAAAACTTTATGAGTATTGTAAGAGAAGTCAAAAGGAAGAAACTAAGATTGATTCTTTAGATAATCTTGAATCTGTTCCTGGTAACGGGTCGCAAAGTTCTCCTCAAGAGGAACAAAATCCTTCTCAGGAGGATGACTTAGAAACTTCTGGAGAGGGTGGCCAGGCGTCCTCTGATGGTCAGTCGGAAGATAAAATGGATACTTCCACTGATAATAGTTCAAATCTTGGTGGCGAAACTTCTGAGCCTGAAGTTAAAACCGCTGACAATCTAGAAGAAGCTCTTCGTGATCTTGTGAACATGAATGGGTCAGAAAACACTTATCTGGAACTTCCTAAACTTAATCTCGATAGTGTTATTGGTTTAAATGTTGAAGTTCATAAAGAGATCAACGATTGGTGGGAAAAAACTATTGCAAAATATTCTTATGAACACAATCCCAAAGAATATCTTTTTGGTAAAGTGGACAAAGAGTATCGTGAATTCAAGCGTTCTGCTCAGAAAGAAGTCAACTATCTGGTGAAGGAATTTGAATGCCGTAAGGCAGCAGATTCCTATGCCCGTGCTACCACTGCCCGCACTGGTGTTCTGGACTGCTCCAAACTTCATACTTACAAGTATAATGAAGACCTGTTCCGGAAGGTTACAACTCTTGCTAATGGGAAGAATCACGGTCTCGTATTCGTTCTTGACTGGTCTGGTTCTATGTCTCAAGTGATGATGGATACTCTCAAACAACTTTATAACCTCATGTGGTTTTGCAAGAAAGTTGCGATTCCTTTTGAGGTTTATGCTTTCACGAATGAGTGGCGTCGTTATGACTATGATGAAAATCATCGTCCAAAATCTATTGAACCTCACTATCAAAAGAAACATGGATTGCTCTATGTGGATGAAAGCTTCTCACTCATGAACTTGTTTACCAGTAAGGTGAACAATCGTGTTCTTGAAGAACAGATGATTAACATCTTCAGATTGGCAAAAGAGTTCAAGTATTATTATAATGATGCTCCCGAATATAGTCATCCATATCGTCTTTCTCTTTCTGGAACTCCTTTGAATGAAACTTTGGTTGCACTTCATCAAATTCTTCCTCAATTTCAACGGGAAAATAAACTTCAGAAAGTTCAATGTGTTGTTCTGACTGATGGTGAAGCTGCACCTCTTAAATTTCATAAGGAGTTCAAAGGTCGTTTTAATTATGATACTGAGGAAGTGTACATTGGCCTGAACTCTATCGGATCCAATACAATTCTTCGTGATCGTAAGATCGGTTCTACTTATAAGTTGGAAGGAGATTACACTAGTTTTACTGATGTTCTTCTCCACAATCTTCGTGATCGTTTCACTGATATAAACTTCATTGGTATTCGGGTTCTAGAAGGTCGTGATGCGGGAAGTTTTATTCGTCGTTACTATGAGAGTTCCGATTATTCTTTTGGTTACTATCAGGAAAATAAGGAGTATAATGAAATCATGAATGACTGGAAAAAGAATAAATCTTTTGCAATTAAGAAATCCGGATATCATGCATACTTTGGACTTTCCGGTTCGGCTCTTTCTAACGAGACGGAGTTTGATGTTTCAGATGATGCAAGTAAAACTCAAATCCGAACTGCCTTCGCTAAGTCACTGAAGTGTAAAAAAATGAATAAAAAAGTTCTTGGAGAGTTCATTGAACTAGTTGCATGAGGAGGGGAAACCCTCCTTTTTTACTAAATACTTAAAAAGTATTTGTAAAAATGGACGCACAAGATTTTCGTAGTCTTCAAGAAGCATATTTGGAAGTTTATGAAAAAAATGATGGAGAAACTATGAGTGAAGCAAGAGTTGATGCTGGTCTTAGTGATTATCAAAAAAGAGAAAATAGATATAAGAGAAATAATTATGATAAACCACTTTTAAGTTATACTCAACCACCAGCAAGAGGAAGAAAAAAAATAAAGGGTGAAAAGAGAGAAGATAAGTATGGTGTAGATAGACAAGGAAATGTTGCTGGTAAATATAAAAAAATGAAAGAAGAAACAGACATCTACGACCTCATACTCTCACACCTTTTAGACGAAGGATATGCCGAAACACCAGAAGCAGCAGAAGCAATTATGGTGAATATGAGTGAAGAGTGGAGAGAAGATATTATGGAACTCAACCGTTATGAGAAAGAAACTGGTAAGGATTACAAGACTGGTAAGGAAGTGAAGAAAGGCGGAACTATGGGCGGCGATGACCTTGACTCAAAAGTCATGAGACACATGCACAAGGTTATGGGTGCTGGTAGAATGGGTGCTGGTGGAGCAATTCAAGAAAGAGGAAAGAAAAAAGATCGCACTGGTAAAGTAAAACCAGATGCTCCTGCAGTTTCTCCTGCACAAAAGGTAGCAAAACGCCGTGAAGATAAAAAACGCGGTGAAGAAATGATGCACTCGGCAAGAGACTGAGGACACTTTGAAAACCTGCACAAGGGGGCTTCCAACCCCCCTTTTTTTGTCGTATTATAGCTTCAGTTGAAAAACACACTACACAATGCCCCGCCTTCAAATGAACGACGATCAAATCCTGGAAGGTCTTAAGTCCACTTATGGTTCTGATATTACTTCTGGTGATGTCAAAGCCTATTGTGCGATGAACAATCTTTCTTATCCTACGGTTACTCGCCGTCTTGAAAATTTTAAGACTGCTCGTGGTCGTTGGAATCTGGAAGTGACTCAAGAGCGTGTGGAAGAAATTGAGCGTTCTTTTAACAATGTTGCAGTTCTCCCTGAAGTACATCAAAACCTTATTCCCGAAAAAGATGATACCTTCGTCAAGTTTGGCAATTTTAACGACATTAAGAAAATTATTTCCAGTCGTCTGTTTTACCCTACCTTTATCACTGGTCTTAGCGGTAACGGGAAGACTTTTGGAGTGGAACAAGCTTGTGCTCAGTTGGGTCGGGAGCTAATCCGTGTTAACATTACCATTGAGACTGATGAGGATGATCTGATTGGTGGCTTCCGTCTTGTGAACGGTGAAACCGCTTGGCACAATGGCCCTGTGATTGAAGCCCTTGAGCGTGGCGCAATTCTCCTGTTGGATGAAATTGATCTTGCCTCTAACAAAATTCTGTGTCTGCAATCTGTTCTTGAAGGTAAAGGCGTTTTCCTCAAGAAAATTGGTAAGTTCGTTAAACCTACTTCTGGTTTCAATGTTGTTGCTACTGCAAATACCAAAGGTAAGGGTTCGGATGATGGTCGGTTCATCGGGACGAATGTTCTGAACGAAGCATTCCTTGAGCGTTTCCCTGTGACCTTTGAACAAGAATATCCTTCTGTCGCAAATGAAGTGAAGATTCTTGAGAAAGTTGCTCAAACTCTGGGGGTAAATGATTCCAATTTCTGTAAGCGTCTCGCAGATTGGGCCGACATCATCCGCAAGACCTTCTACGATGGTGGTATTGAAGAAATCATCAGTACTCGTCGTCTGGTTCACATCATCCGTGCCTACAGCATTTTCAATGACAAGGCAAAGGCAATTCAAGTTTGCGTGAATCGTTTCGATGATGAGACCAAGCAATCGTTCTTGGAACTCTACGACAAAGTGGATGCTGACTTCCAGATGCCTGTTGGTCCTGAATTGACTGTAGAATATGTTGACCAACCAGCTCCGTTCTGATATAATTGGGGAAGGTAAAAATGCGCCTTCCCTTTATTATGGACGAACATCCCTATTCTATGAATGAATTCACTATTTCAATGAATAGTGAAGATAAAATTGTAATTGACAAAAAACCTGTTATGAACGACAACTCAAATCATTTTTGGAAATATAACGAAGACAAAATTCTCAAGCAACTTGAGGAATATATTTCTGGAACGTATAGTCAACATTATGTTGATAGAACTGGAGGTGGAACTGAACAGACTCTTGATAAGATTAAACACAATCGTCGTGAAGGATTTTGTGCAGGAAATGTGACCAAGTATATTGATCGTTACGACACAAAAGGAACTCCTCGTGCGGATCTTTTCAAAGTTCTCCACTATACTATTCTTTTGATCAATCACCTTAACCTGGTAGAAAACAAGTGAAACTCAAGGACAACACTATGAAACTTTCTGAAAAAACTCTTTCCCTTCTCAAGAACTTCTCTGGTATTAACCAGTCCATTCTCTTCAAGAAAGGTAATAAACTTCGCACTATTTCTGTGATGAAGAACATCCTTGCAGAAGTGGAAGTTGAAGAAGAATTTGAACGCGACTTTGGCATTTATGACCTGAACCAGTTCTTGAATGCAATGTCTCTCTATCAGAATCCCCAACTTAAGTTTGCGAACGATAGTTATGTGACTGTCAGTGAGGGTAATGCACGATCCAAGTATTTTTTTGCAGATCCTGCAGTGATCGTGACTCCTCCCGAAAAGTCCATTTCTCTTCCTTCTGAGGATGTCTGTTTTGAACTGAATACTCAACAACTTGATAAACTTCTCAAGGCTGCAGCAGTTTATGGTGTTCCTGACCTTTCTGTGGTTGGTGAAGCTGGTGTTGTGAAACTAGTTGTTCGTGACAAGAAGAATGATACTTCTAATGAATATTCACTGGTTGTTGGTGAAACCACTGGTGTTTTTGTTCTGAACTTCAAGGTGGAAAACATTAAGATTCTTCCTGGTTCTTATGAGGTCGTGATTTCCAAGAAACTTCTGTCTCGATTCCAGTCGGAAGATAAGAATCTTACCTATTACATTGCTTTGGAACCCGACTCCACCTATGATGAGTGAGGTAACTCACCTTTATTATGAACATCTTTGTGACCTCTCCCTGGCCTGCGGAAAGTGCTGTCTGTCTCCCCGATAAACACATTGTCAAGATGCCCCTGGAATGTTGTCAAATGCTTTCTATTGTGGCATCTGAAAAATGGGGCCATAACTACGGCACTCTCCCTAAGACTGATGGTACTCCCTACAGAACTGAAAAGGGTGCATTTCGTAATCATCCCTGTACCAAATGGGCAATGGATAGTATCCACAATGCCTATTGGTTGATCAAGTGGGGAATGAACTTGTGTGATGAGTATACAATTCGTTATGGTAAAGTTCATTCTTGCTACAAGACCCTTGTAGATGCTTACTACCTTTTTCCTAAGGGAAAGATCACAGAAGTAACTCCATTTGCTCGTGCAATGCCAGAAGAGTGGAAGTTTGATGATAGTATTGATACCTTTACTGCTTATAAAAGGTATATTGCTTCTAAACCTTGGGTGAAGGACAATTACCTTCGTATGCCCGAACGTAAACCTGATTGGATCTAAATTATGAGTCGTGATGAATTTCTGTGGGTTGAAAAATATCGCCCACGTAAAATTGAAGATTGCATTCTCCCAGATGCAAATAAAAAGACCTTTTTAGAGTTTCTAAATAACAAAGAAATTCCAAACCTGATGCTTGCTGGCCCTGCAGGTTGTGGAAAAACCACCGTTGCAAAAGCTTTGTGTGAAGAATTGGGAGTAGATTATTATGTCATTAATGGATCTGACGAAGGACGATTTCTGGACACGGTACGGAACCAGGCAAAAAACTTTGCTTCGACCGTCTCACTTTCTGCAGGTGATGCAAAACACAAAGTCATCATCATTGATGAGGCTGACAACACAACCCACGATGTACAACTCCTTCTACGGGCTAATATTGAGGCGTTTTATAACAACTGTAGATTCATTTTCACATGCAACTACAAAAACAAAATCATTGAACCTCTCCACTCCCGTTGTGCAGTCGTTGAGTTCAACATCAAAGGAAAAGAAAAAGCCCAGTTGGCAGGATCCTTCTTCAAGCGTATACAAAACATCCTGGATGCGGAAAGTGTACAATACGATCCTAAAGTCCTTGCCGAACTCATCAACAAACACTTCCCAGATTGGAGACGAGTTCTAAACGAGTGTCAAAGGTATTCTGCGGGTGGAAAGATTGACTCTGCAATTCTTGCTGAATTTTCTGACGTAAATATCAATGAACTTATCAAGAATCTCAAAACTAAAAACTTTACTGAAGTCCGAAAGTGGGTGGTCGCCAACTTGGACAACGATGCTTCTAGTCTACTTCGCAGGGTTTATGACGCCTCTTTTGACCATCTTTCACCCCAGTCTATCCCCGCTGCCGTTCTTATTATTGCTAAGTATCAATACCAATGTGCGTTCGTGGCTGACCAGGAAGTGAATATCCTTGCAGCATTAACTGAAATTATGGTGGAGTGTGAATTCAAATGATTAATGTAAAACTATTTCGTATTTCTACTGGCGAAGAAGTCGTTGCAGAACTTGTTTCTGAAACTGATACTTTTGTTGTCATGAAAAATGGACTTGTAGTTCTTCCAACAGCTCAAGGTAGTGTTGGGTTTGCTCCGTGGACTCCTGTAATTGACAAAGATAATCCCGAAGTTCAAGTCTCCAAAAACTTCGTGGTCTATATTGCAGATGTTGATAGTCAAATTAAAAACAAGTATAATGAAATTTACGGGAGTAAACTTGTAGTTCCCGATGATAAAAAATTGATTCTCTGATATGCAATTAGAACTTGATGATGCGATTTACGCAGCGGATAAATTTATTGATTACTTTTCTAACATGGGAAGAATTGATGAATACTTGCGTAATGTGAAACTTGATAGAATGAGTCAAATACCTTCATCTATCTTGGGTCTTGGGCCTGAAGATGACATGTTTGATTTGTTTGACATGCACCCACAGGACATGAACTTCAAAGTTTATCCTGCAGGAGAAAAGGGTGGATTCACAAATGAATATTTTAATGAGAGATTGCAGATTACTACTTCTCATGCAATTGAAGATAGTATTCCTGGCAAATCCCTAAAGTGGATCGTACAAGAAACTAATACACAGAAGATTGTGGGATTCTGTAGGTTTGGATCTCCTACAATTAATTCTAAACCACGCAATGATTGGCTTGGACAAACTCCCGAATTGTCTAGGTTTAATCGTCATGCAATTATGGGATTCATTATTGTCCCCACCCAACCTTTTGGATTTAATTATCTCGGAGGTAAACTCCTTGCACTTCTTTGTTGTTCTCATACTGCTCGTGAAACATTAAATAAGAAGTATGGTGCAGATATTTGTTCTTTTGAGACTACCTCTCTTTATGGTTCCACCAAAGCCTCATCTCAATATGATGGTTTGAAACCTTACATGAGATATAAAGGATTGACTCAAAGTGACTTTACTCCTCTGCTCCATGATGAAATCTTCCAGGAGTTGAACAAATGGTTTATTCAGAGGAACAACGATCAGAGTTTGGTGAAGGAGGACGCATCCAGTCGGAAACTCAAGACACAACAAAAGATGATCTCAATCATCAAAAAAAGCTTACCTTCTCAAAAGGTTGTGGAGTTCCAGACTGCGATTGCAAATGCAAAAAATCTGACTGAACAGAAGAGATTTTATATTTCTGATTATGGTTTTGAGAATGCTCGTGAAGTTATTCTCGGACAGGATGAAGTTTTGCGTCCTGGACAAAACTATGACAAATTCCACTTTGATCACCTTGTGAACTGGTGGAAGAAAAAAGCTTCTAATCGTTATGAAACTCTAAAGTCTGAAGGTCGTCTTCGTACTGAACTTGAGACTTGGAACAGGAATCCCGATTCTATTGATATTATCCGATGAGTTACGAACTAAAAGACTATCTCAACTCCATCAATTTCACAAAAGATTATTTGATGGATGACTCAGATCCTCAGTGGGAAAAGAAATATCCTGCGTTTGTCGTCAACAAATGTATGTCAGGTCACATTGATACGATCATGTTTGCAAATGAGATGAACATGAATCATGGACTGCCTTCAAAGTTGCAATATGATTTTTTACTAAATAGTGTCAGGAAACGGAAAAGATTTTCTCCGTGGCTTAAAAAAGAGAAGATTCAAGACCTTGATGCAGTCAAATCGTACTATGGTTATAGTAATGAAAAGGCCCAACAAGCACTGAAGATTCTTACTAAAGATCAAATTACATTTATTAAACAAAAACTTGATGTTGGAGGCAAAAGATGAGTACCTTTGTTGAACCAGAAGTCAATTGGTCACAAGACCAAATGGTGGAAGTGGTTCTGAATGAACCAGACGATTTTCTAAAAGTCCGTGAGACGCTCACTCGTATCGGTGTTGCCTCGCGTAAGGAAAAGAAAATTTACCAGTCCTGTCATATCCTGCATAAACAGGGAAGATATTATATCGTTCACTTTAAAGAACTGTTTGCTCTTGATGGTAAACACGCTAATCTGACAGTAAACGATGTTCAAAGACGCAATAGGATTATCAATCTAATTTCTGATTGGGGACTAGTAACAATTGTTAAACCGGACTCTATTACTGATGTAGCTCCTTTGAATCAAATTAAAGTTCTTTCTTATAAGGACAAAGGTGATTGGATTCTTGAAAGTAAGTATAACATTGGTAAGAAAAAGAAACCAGAAACCTGATATTTTCGGTATACCCAACAAAAGAGGATCGGTTTAACACCCTTCCTCTTTTTTAATGTCTCACTATATAATAATTGATGGGTCTGGTCAATTGACTACCCATACGCTAAAGCGGAGTCTTCGGATCCGTAATTTAAACCAACAGACGCTTAAGGAGGTCTATTCATGTTACTCGCTAAGTATAACACAGCTAACATTGACAAATTTTTAAATGATATTGAAAAATATAGTATTGGTATGGATGAGTGGTTTCACCGTTTGGGAACGGTTCATGAAACAACTTCCAACTACCCACCATACAATTTGATTAAGGAGAGTGAAACGGAGTTCCGTTTAGAGATTGCTCTTGCAGGATACAAAAAAGAAGATATTGAAGTTTTCACCGAATGGAATAAACTCTTCGTTGAAGCGAAGAAGGCGGAAACTTCTGATCCAGGCGAGTATCTTCATAATGGTCTTGCAAAGCGGGCCTTTACGAGGACTTGGACACTTTCCGATGATGTTAAAGTTTCTGATGTTAAGTTTGAAGATGGATTGCTCCATGTCAAACTAAATAGGATTATTCCTGAACATCAGAAACGAAAAGTGTATGAAATCCTTTAAGCAGTTCTTAGAACAAGTCGGAAACATTAAACAGATTTCTTACCCTGCTGCCGTTAGGCATAAAATCTACAATCCGTTGACTGGTAAATCAAAAGTAGTTCCTGCAGGAAAAGCTGTGCCTAAGAATCCAGGCGGGGGTGGGAGTGGAAATTCCGCAGATGGTGACGGCGCCTAAATATCTTTGAATATCGTCGTCGCTTGGGGTGTGACTGGCAAAATCCAGTTGACACCCCCCTTTTTTTATGGTATTGTAAATACAAGTAGTTTTTAAAAAATGACAATAAAATTAGCTTTATTGAAATCTGGAGAACAAGTTATTTCTGACATAAAGGAACTTGTCAATGATGAACAAAAAGTATTAACTTTAGTTTTTAATAATCCATATGTTGTACAATTTCTTACTCCAGAACTTTTATATGAGGAAGTTGGAAATGAAATGGAAGAACTAAATTATAAAGTATCATTTTCTCCTTGGTTTCCACTTTCCTCAGATAAAGTGATTCCCGTATCTAATGATTGGGTAGTTTCTATAGTTGAACCTTTAGAGTGGATTAAAAATTCATATGAAGAAAAAATGAATAAGAGTGTAGATGGGAAAGTTAACAATGATCTACCCATATCCCCTGCAAGCAATGATTTAGCAGATTATAATAGTGTAAAAATTTTAATGGAAGAAAATAATGGATGATGTGCAGGTTATTATTTTAGTAAGCGGAACAGTTCTAATTTCAAGAATTTCCGCAATGATATCAGAACTTGGGGAACCTGATTGTAAACTCATAAAACCATATCAGATTTTTGATGGAAAACTTACTCCATGGTTATATGAATTGACGGATGATACTGATGCTATTATGATATCTTCAGATAAAATTTTAACTTTGGTTGACCCGAAATCTACTTTACTTAATGATTATTTGACTCTTACTCAATGAAGTTTTACACGAATGTCTTTCAACTAGGTAATGATATCCTTGTCCGAGGATATGAAAATGGGAAACATTTTACAAATAGGGAAGAATTTTATCCTACTTTTTACGTTCCATCAAAGAAAGAGAGTAAATATAAGACTCTAGATGGTCTTAATGTTGAACCTATTCGCCCAGGTACTATCAGAGATTGTAGGGATTTCTTGGAAAAGTATGAGGGTGTGAATGGATTTAAAGTATTTGGAAATGATAGATTTATTTACCAATATATTGCAGAAAAATACCCAGAAGATGAGATCAAGTTTGATATTAATAAAATTAAATTGATCACAATTGATATTGAGGTTGCTGCTGAAAGTGGGTTTCCAGATGTTTTTAATTGTGCTGAGGAACTTCTCTTGGTTACAGTTCAGGATTATAATACCAAACAGATTACTACATTTGGTTCTCGTCCTGCACAAGTCTCACAGTCAAATGTAAATTACATTTACTGTAAGGATGAATATGCATTGATCAATACTTTTATGGATTGGTGGCAAAATAACACTCCAGAAGTAGTAACTGGATGGAACTGTGAACTTTATGATATTCCATATCTTATTGGAAGAATTACTCGTCTAATGGGGGAAAAGGTTGCTAAGAAATTTTCCCCTTGGAATATTGTAAAAGTAAAAGAAGTTCAGATTTCTGGTCGCAAACAACTTAGTTGTGAGATTGCTGGAGTGTCAATTATTGATTACCTGGATCTTTATAAGAAGTCTCCAGCAACTCCAAATCAAGAGAGTTATCGACTGGATCATATTGCTTTCATGGAGTTGGGTCAGAATAAGTTGGACCACTCAGAATATGATACTTTCAGGGATTTTTATTCTAACAACTGGCAAAAGTTTGTAGAATATAACATCGTTGACGTAGAACTGGTGGATCGACTTGAAGATAAGTTAAAGTTGATTGATCTCTGTTTTACTAGAGCGTTTGACGCAAAAGTGAACTTTAATGATATTGCATATCAAGTTCGTACCTGGGATGCAATTATCTATAATTATCTTCTTAAGAAAAATATTGTAATTCCACAAAAGGAACGTAATACAAAGAATGAGAAGTATGCAGGTGCATATGTTAAAGAACCAACTCCGGGAATGTATGAATGGGTTGTAAACTTTGACCTTAACTCTCTGTATCCGCATTTGATCATGCAATACAACATCTCTCCGGAAACTCTTCTTGATACTCGTCACCCCAATGTAAATGTAGATAAGGTTCTGAACAAAGAACTGACCTTTGAGATGTATAAGGACTATGCAGTTTGTGCTAATGGTGCAATGTATCGTAAAGATATTCGTGGGTTCCTACCAGAACTCATGGAGAAAATGTATAATGAACGGGTAATCTTCAAAAAGAAGATGATTGAAGCTAAGAAGGCTTATGAAAAAACTCCAACTAAAGAATTGGAAAGGGAGATTTCTCGTTGCGATAACATTCAGATGGCTAAAAAGATTGCACTCAATTCCGCTTATGGTGCGATCGGTAATGAATACTTCCGCTACTATAAACTTGCAAATGCGGAAGCTATTACTCTGTCTGGACAAGTTGCAATTCAGTGGATTGAGGAAAAAATGAACTCTTATATGAATAAGGTTCTTAAAACTCAGGAGGTTGATTATGTTATTGCTATGGATACTGACTCCATTTATATTAATATGGGTCCTTTTGTTGACGCTGTATTCAAAGGGAGAGAGAAAACTACTGATGAAGTTGTTACTTTCCTTGATAAGGTCTGTTCGTTGGAACTTGAAAAGTATATTGAAAGTTCTTACCAAGAATTGGCCGACTACTTGAATGCATATGATCAAAAGATGTACATGAAACGCGAGAATATCGCAGAGAGGGGTATCTGGACTGGTAAGAAACGATATATTCTTCGTGTGTGGGACTCTGAGGGTGTTCGTTATGAAAAACCAAAACTGAAAATGATGGGTATTGAAGCAATCAAAACCTCAACTCCTGCCCCTTGTCGCAAGATGATTAAAGATTCCATTGATATCATTATGACCAAGGCAGAAGATGATGTGATTGATTTTATTGAAAATTCTCGCAAAGAATTTAAATCATTGAAACCTGAAGAGATTGCTTTTCCTCGTAGTGTGTCTGAAATTAATAAATGGGTTTCTAAAACTACCATGTATAATAAAGGTGTCCCATTTCATGTCAGAGGAGCAATTCTTTATAATCACTATACAAAAAAAGCTGGACTAGACAAAAAATACCCAGCAATTCAGAGTGGGGAAAAGATTAAATTTCTTTACCTAAAGGTTCCTAATCCAATTCAAGAAAATGTGATGGCATTTATCCAAGATTTTCCGAAAGAACTTGATTTGGAAAAGTATATTGATTACGATACCCAGTTTAACAAGTCTTTTGTAGAACCAATGAAAATTATTCTCGATTCTATCGGATGGTCTGTAGAAAAATCAATCAGTTTAGATAGTTTCTTTTCATGAGTAAATATGTAGTTACTTGGGCTAAACCAGGAGAGTTGTCTCCTACAACAAATAAAAAATTTTTTGAAACTGAATCCACTGCATATTGGTTTGCAAATGAACTCAAAAAAAGGTATAATTGGGTTATATGTACAGAGTCTAAAAATTTGGAGAAATGAATGGATCTACCTATTAATGATCAAGAACTGAATACTATTATAAGTGCTCTGACTCTGGGCGGAAATACGGCACTTTATCAAAAATTAAAACTTGTTAAGGAACTTCGTGAACAAGAACTTCCTTATAAAAAAATTCTTCGTGAACAATACGGGATGGTGGCTTAATGGACTTTTTAAAAGATATTGTAAAAGAAATTGGTGGTGAGTATACGCAACTTGCTTCCGATATTGATGAGACTGAGACTTATGTTGACACCGGTTCGTACATCTTTAATGCACTGGTTTCAGGTAGCATATTTGGTGGTGTATCTGGGAATAAGATTACTGCTATTGCTGGAGAGTCTTCTACTGGAAAGACTTTCTTCTCTCTCGCCGTGGTTAAGAATTTTCTTGATACTCACCCCGATGGTTATTGTCTCTACTTTGATACTGAGGCCGCTATTACCAAATCTCTCGTAGAATCCCGTGGAATTGATACTACTCGTCTCGTTGTTGTTAATGTTGTTACAGTGGAGGAGTTTCGCGGTAAAGCGCTCAAAGCAGTAGACCTATATTTAAAAAAACCTGAAGGAGAACGCAAACCTTGTATGTTCGTGTTAGACTCTTTGGGTATGCTCTCAACCGAGAAAGAGATTACTGACGCACTGAACGATAAACAAGTTCGTGATATGACCAAATCCCAATTGGTCAAAGGTGCATTTAGAATGATTACTCTAAAACTTGGACAAGCTAAAATTCCAATGTTGGTTACCAATCATACCTATGATGTCATCGGTGCTTACGTTCCTACTAAGGAGATGGGTGGTGGTAGTGGTCTTAAGTACGCCGCTTCTACTATCATATATCTCGGTAAGAAAAAAGAAAAAGACGGAACAGAAGTTGTCGGAAATATTATTAAGGCAAAGACTGCTAAGTCGCGTCTGAGTAAGGAGAATAAGGAAGTTGAAATCCGTCTATTTTATGATGAGCGTGGCCTTGATCGCTATTATGGTCTTCTGGAACTCGGGGAACTCGGCGGACTCTGGAAAAATGTTGCGGGGCGTTATGAGATTGATGGTAAGAAAATTTACGGGAAAGAAATTCTAAAGAATCCCGACCAATACTTTACACCAGAAGTAATGCAGGCTTTAGATGAAATTGCACAGAAAGAGTTTTGTTATGGATGATTTCATCAAGGTATACAATAATGTCCTTGATAGTAATTTGTGTGATATCTTAATTCGTTTATTTGATGTTAGTGGGTACAAAGAAATTGTTAATAATAAAGGTACACCGAATTTTACTCAATTAAATATTAATCAAAAACATCCAGAAAATGTTCAACAACTTTCTACTATCACAAAGAATATCTTAGACCTTTACAAAAGAGAGTTTTCGAACTACACTAGATGGTATCCGCAGAGACTTTTCTTAGAAGAGTTTCGTATTAAAAAATATCACTCTCGTAGTCACGATAGATTTGATATTCATGTTGATGTGGAAGATCATGCATCTGCTAGAAGATATCTAGCTTTTTTGTATTATCTGAATGATGATTTCACTGGTGGAGAGACAGAGTTTCCACATCACAATAAAAAGATTGTTCCGAAAAAAGGATCAGTCATAGTGTTTCCTCCGACTTGGCAGTATCCTCATGCGGGATTGCGTGTCAACAAAGGAGTCAAATATATTATGTCCACTTATTGTCACTACTACTAATGGAAAGGGTTGAAACTACAATTCTCAGGAGCCTTGCTTTTAATGAAGAATACTCTCGTAAAGTTCTACCATTCATTAGAACTGAATACTTTACTGACTATTCTGAAAAGGTAGTTTTTGAAGAGATCTGTAACTTCATTTTTAAGTACAATAAATTGCCGACCAAAGAGATTCTTCATATTGAAGTTGAAAATCGTACTGACCTCAATGAAAACACTTATTCGGAAGTAACTCAATATGTTTTTGGTCTGGATGATTCTATACTAGATATTACTTGGTTGTGTGATACCACTGAAAAGTGGTGTCGTGATAAAGCCATTTATCTTGCACTGATGGAATCTATTGCCATTGTTGATGGTAAAGATTCTAAAAAGACAAAGGATGCAATTCCTTCAATTCTTTCTGATGCACTTGCTGTCAGTTTTGACCGAAATGTGGGTCACGATTATCTTCAGGACTATGAAGAACGATATGAGTTCTATCACCAAACCGAAGAAAAGATTCCTTTTGATTTGGAATTCTTCAACAAGGTTACAAAGGGTGGTCTTCCTAATAAAACTCTCAACATTGCTCTTGCAGGCACTGGTGTGGGCAAATCACTTTTTATGTGTCACTTTGCTTCTTCTGTTCTTCTTCGCGGTAAGAATGTTCTTTACATTACCATGGAGATGGCTGAAGAAAGGATTGCGGAAAGGATTGACTCTAATCTTCTGAATGTTAATATTCAAGAGATTGAAAAACTTCCTCGTCAAATGTTTGAGACAAAAGTTAGTAATATTGCAAAGAAAACTCAAGGAACTCTTATAATTAAAGAGTATCCTACTGCATCCGCTCATAGTGGACACTTCAAGTCACTTCTTAATGAACTTGCACTTAAGAAGTCATTTAGACCTGATATTATTTTCATTGATTACCTTAATATTTGTGCTTCCTCTCGGTATAAAGGAAATCTTTCTGTCAACTCTTATTCGTATATCAAGGCTATTGCTGAGGAATTGCGCGGACTCGCCGTTGAGTTTAACGTCCCGATTGTATCCGCCACTCAGACCACTCGTTCAGGTTATGGTTCTTCTGATGTTGAACTTACTGATACTAGTGAGTCCTTTGGTCTTCCTGCTACTGCTGATCTTATGTTTGCCCTTATTAGTACAGAAGAGCTTGAAGGGTTGGGACAAATTATGGTGAAACAATTGAAGAATCGTTATAACGATCCTACCATCAATAAACGATTTGTTGTTGGTATTGATCGTGCAAAGATGCGTCTCTATGACTGTGAACAGAGCGCTCAATCTGATATACTTGACTCTGGACAAGAAGAAGAGTATACTTATGTGGAAAAGAAAACCGGACCAAAAAAATCATTTGAGGGATTTAAATTCTGATGACTAAAAATATTGATTTTGCAAAATACACCCATTTCGTAGATGCAGTAACTTCTGAAGCTTCTACTGATTTTCTTTCTCTTTCCAATCGTCTTGTAGAACTGGATGAGAAAGGTGCAAACATTGAGCGTCTTCTGACTGCTGGTGTTGGCATTAATGCCGAAGGTGGTGAGTTTCTTGAGATTATCAAGAAAATGATTTTCCAGGGTAAACCATTCAATGAAGATAATCGTCATCATATGATTATTGAACTTGGAGACATCATGTGGTATGTCGCACAAGCTTGTATGGCTCTTGGAGTTACTATTGATGAAGTGATTGCAGGAAATGTAACTAAACTTGAAAAACGTTATCCTGGCGGTTCTTTTGATCCTTATTATTCGGAAAATCGTGCGGAGGATGATCTGTGAAAACTAAAGTAGTTCTTGAGATGACTTTTGAAGAATCAAGCGAAGTTCTTATGGCTTTGATTGATGCTCAGAAAGGTTATGCCGAAGGTCCTACAGAACCAAAACGAATCTCAAATATTCGTGAAGTTCTTTTGAATCTTGACGAGGCAATGGAAAATTATATTGCTAACAAATAATTTAAAACCTTTCCATAAATATTTGGAAGGGTTTTTTAGTACTTATGGCTGGCGAAGGCGGATTTATATATGAATCTAAAATTCATAATAAATTAAAATCAAACAAATTAGTTCCAAAGAATTTTATTCCAGCAGGATCTGATTCAAATGCTCCAGATGCAATGTTCATATACAATGGTAGTGAACATAAGTTAGAACTTAAATTGGATCTAAAAGCGGATTATGGTCAAGGATCTTTTGATTATATTGGTGGAAGGTGGGTTTTGGGTGGAGCTAAAACTGCTTCTGCAGAGGAAATGAGACAACTTTTACGGGGAGTTGGTATTGAAGATTTTGCAAATAAAACTTGGGGTCCAAAGGGTCCACCAAATAAAGGAACCAAAGACAATAAGTTAATAACAAAAGAAGATGTTGCTTCGGACTATAGTAGGTTTAGGGATGCATTTCTTCCTATAAAAAGTTCTGCATTACATTCATATTATGGGTCAAAAAGTACTTATTATATCCAAATAGGCGGATATGGAATGTATTACATGGCTCAAAATCCTGCAAATCTTCCTATACCACAATTTAATCCAAATTTGAGAATTAGAATTAGATTAAAAAGAGGTGGCAGTACTCCAATTTATAACTATAGATTTACTACGGCTCTTCAGATTATTGGAAAACCACCTCATTCAAAATATGATATTGATAAGAGTGTATCTTTCCTTTTGGCAAAATAATAAATACCTAAAGGTTAAGGAATACTAATTAAATTAATAATGAAAAAATTTACTCAGTTCCTCACTGAAGCTAGAGAAACTTCTGCATCTACTGAAGCCAAAAGGCTTGGGTTGACTGGAGATGGTCATGGGGGATGGTATGATAAAAATGGTGAGTTTATTGCTAAGACCGTAGCTGGAAAACTAAAGTTTTTTGGTAGTGATAATACTCCAGGACAAAAGGATTCCCCGTCTCAACCACAAGCTGCATCAGTTCAACCACAGGCTGCAGCACCTGTTGCACAAGAACCTCAACAAGCCCAGGTATCTCAAACACAACAACAAGTTCCACCAGAACAACAGGTTGCACAGGAACAACCTCCTACAGAAATGCCAGTTCCAGAAACACCAGGAGTTGTTGTAGTATTTGGAAGATTTAATCCTCCTACTATTGGACATGAAAAACTTCTCAAGAGAGCTGCAAAGGAAGCAGAAAAGAGGGGTTACGAATTAAGAATTTATCCATCTCGTTCACAAGACGCTAAGAAGAATCCTCTGACTCCACAAATGAAGATTTCTTACATGCGTCAGATGTTCCCAGATTACGCAGATAGTATTGTTGACGATAAAGGTGCAAAGACTATATTCAATGTGTTGACTGGTGCAAATGAAGAGGGTCATACCAACATGATCATCATGGTTGGTCAAGATAGACTTGGTGAGTTTCAGGGATTAAGTCATAAGTATAATGGTGAACTTTATAATTATGATCAACTTGAAGTAGTTTCTGCTGGTGATAGAGATCCAGATTCTGATGATGTAACTGGAATGTCTGCATCTAAGTTAAGACTTGCAGCCGCAGAAGGAGATTTTGTTAAGTTTGCTAAGGGTGTTCCAGATACTCTTGGTAATATGGAAAAGAAGGAATTATTCAATGTTCTTCGTAGATCTATGAACATTGAAGAAGGAACTGAGGTATGGGAGATCGCTCCTAAACTTGATGAAGAAGGTATGAGAGATGCATATCTTGTTGATCATATCTACGAGGTTGGTAATCTTGTTGAAAATATGAACACAGGACTTAGAGGAGAGGTAATTCGTAGAGGAACGAACTATGTCATTTGCGTCACTGAAGGTGGGGTGATGTTTAAGTCATGGTTAAAAGATCTTGTTGAAAATCCTCATGAGATTGGTACAGATGAGTATAGAGAGTATGTTCAGACATTAACTCCAGGTCAAGAAGTCAAGAGTTATACCGGAGTTAAGATCGCTTCAATTTACGATAAATTCCGCAAGGGCAAAAAGAATAAATAAAACTAGCAGTATTTCTACAAAATAAATGGCTAGTTGGGAAGAATTTTCGCGTATCGTTGCAGAAGCTAAGGCAACTAAAAAGTTAGATCCAGTCGGTCAAGAAGATGACGATGTGGATAATGATGGTGATTCCGATTCTTCAGATAGTTATCTCAAGAAGAGAAGAGCTGTTGTAGGTGCTGCTATTGCTGCTGATAAGAAGAAGAAAGTAGAAGAAGCTCTTGATCCAGTTGGACAGGAAGATAAGGATATTGACAATGATGGAGATCACGATAAGTCCGATAAGTATCTTCTAAATCGTAGAAAAGTTAGATCTAAAGTTATTCCTCCAAAGGAAAGACTGAAGACAGATAGAGATATGTTCAATATTCCCAAGTCTGAACAGGAAGCTGCTCGTGAGAGAATTCTTGCCAAGACAAAGGCAAAACGAGAAAAGATGAAAGAAGAAACTGAACAACTTGATGAGTTTTTAGGAACAGGAAGAGTAGTTGCTGGACAATCTCAAGCTGGATATAATCAAGGATCTAGATTTACTCAAGCTGGCACAGTCCAAAAAGTTTTTGGGCTAAAAGTTCCTGGTAGTTTTAATCAAGGTGCTTCTGAGTCCGATGTTGCAAGACATAATAAAGCTGCTTCTCCTCAGTCACAAATTAAAAAAACGAATCTAAGTAATGATCAACTATTAGGTAAAAAACCTGGTGGTCAAGTAACAGTTGGTATCACTCCAGACAAAAAACCACAGACTACTGCACCAAAACCTGCGGCTGCTCCTGATAAAAAACCAACCTTTGCAGAAAAGGGTAGGGAAATGAGGAGACAAATTGACGCTAGTAATGCAGCCCTTACGCAGGCAATAAATCAATCTAGAGGTATTAATAATTCTTACCAACCAGAAGGTGAATATATTGAAGAAAAGGCTCTAAGTAGAGCACAACAGAAATTTATGGGTATGGTTTATGCTGCAAAGAAGGGTGGAACTCCTGCATCTCCAGAAGTTGCAAAAGCTGCATCTGGTATGTCTAAGAAAGCCGCAAGAGATTTTGCAAAGACAAAACACGAAGGTCTTCCTGAAAAAAAGGAAGAAACTAAGGAAGAAGTTTCTCTAGTTCAAAAAGTTATTTCTGAATTTTCTCCATTATCTGAGGGAAAGTTGGATGACCTTCTTGCGGATATTCGTGGAGAGGATGACGGCCAAAAAAAGTCCAAACCTTCTTCCAAAAAATCTGAAACAGAAAGGAAGGAAGAAGCAAAAAAACGAGTTAAAAGAGGTAAATCGGATCCTTCAGCTTTAACTCGCCGTGCTGCTGTTGCTGGTGCTGCAAGACTAAAAGCCGAACAAGAAAAAACTAAGAGACAACGTGAAAGACAACAATATGAAAAAGAGAGAAGGGATGAAAAAAGATCACAGAAAGAAGAACAATCAAAACAAAACCAGGCAAAATTAGAAGCCTCTATGAAAGAAAAGAGGATTAAAGCTGCTCAAACTCAAAGCGATAGGGAGGAATCTAGAAAAGAAAAGACAACAGGACAAATGAAAAGTTCTGTAGTCGGAGCTTTAAAATCTATAAAAGCACCTCAGTCAGTGAGCGATAAAGCAAAAGGTAGTACCGGATCTACTGTTGATTCTTATTTGGATTCGGCTGGAAGTGTTGTTTCTGCTGTAGGTAAAGGTGTACGCGGAGTTATTGGTGCGAAAATGAAAGAACGAAAAGAAAAAAAACAGGAACAACAAAGATCTGCAAGACATGAAAAAATCAGACAAGAAATGAGTAAAGAAGAATTTTCTAATTGGAGGGAGGAATTCATTTTTGAAGTAGATGATCAATCAGTACAAAATGAAAAACAAAAAGTAATTGATGTTTCTAAAAAGAGAAACAAAATTGAAATTAATCCGAACATGAGTGAGAGTTGTGGTTGTGATGAAAAGGAGAAGGAAGAAAAACCTAAAAAGGATATGCGAGACCTTCCAACTAAAGTTAATCTTCTTAAAACAAAAGCTAGAGCAATGGGAGCTAGAAATCCTATTGTAATGGTTGCTTCTGAAGAAACTGATAATATTCAAGAGATTGCTCCACTTCTTGCTGCGGTTGCCAGAGTTGCTGCTCCAGCAGTTGCGAGGGGAGTTACTTCAAGAGTTGCTGGATCCGCAGCACAAGGTACTTTGAGAGCAAAGGCCGCACAACTAATTGGTCAAAAAGCCGGTGAAAAAATGCAAAATATGTTTACATCATCACCATCACCATCATCAACAGAACCTACATCTTCTACTGAAGAAGAACCAATATTTCAAACAAAGTTGGAAAAGCAATTGAAAAATGAAGATTGGCAATCAGTCAATCGTAAAGATAATACTGATGGTTTAAGTCAGAAAGCAGTGAATGCATATCGTAGAGAGAATCCGGGTTCAAAATTACAAACTGCAGTAACTGAAAAAAAGCCTACTGGCAAAAGAGCTGATCGCCGTCAGTCCTTTTGCCGTAGAATGAGTGGAATGAAGAAGAAACTCACATCTGCAGAAACCGCAAGAGATCCAGATTCCAGAATCAACAAAGCCCTTCGTCGTTGGAACTGCAACTAATGAAATCCTTTAAACAATTTTTGTCAGAGAGTATCAACATTGCTGGAGATTTCAACGGAAATCTCTATATTAATGGTTCTGAAACTGAATCGGAACCAGTCAAAGAGTCTTTTCTTGCTGATGTAGTTTGGCAGGGTAAGATCTATCGTATGGAAGTTGAAGGCAAGATGATGAGTAAGAATGAACTTGCAG
>JACCDP010460007.1_pt1 | contig 41001 bp, 63 predicted proteins | sample 7445841 | NCBI WGS metagenome assembly JACCDP01 (sample SAMN15323441, study PRJNA562643) | freshwater metagenome | isolation source: river surface water | place: USA:Blue River Watershed | collected 2017-08-17 | reverse complement strand
TTTATCTGATTCGACACCAAATCTACTAAATACATTTCTATTGAAATCTTTTAACGTTTTGTAAATTGGTTTTTTGTTAAGAACTTTTATAAATTCTTCTTGTAAAGAAATCATTGGCTCTACTACTTGTAGTCTGTGGTCTGTAGTTTTATATTGTGCTACGTTTGTTTCGTCAAGAAAGATAATACGCATTTTAATATCTCTTTCTAAACTTGCTTCTAAATTATATACTTTTTCATTATGAGATTCTAACAACCAAATAAGAGGTGTTTTATCTAATAAATTTCTACTTTTTAATATAAACTCGTTGTTAGTAGCAATCTTTGTACCTACAATAGCGAAAGGAGATGAAATATATATCCCCTTTACTATTGTATTGTCATTAAGTTCAAATGAAGTGTCTTTTATTAGTGTTTTAACAGTAGTTTCTTTCAGTACGTTTGTCGAAGTTAACCCCCAAACTTTTTTACCTACTCTTAACCATTTAGTATCACAAGTATTAAACACATTACCAACTTTGTTTTTAATGGTAATTGTACTATCAATTTGTGATACCAACTCTTCAAATAAAACACTAATATCTCTCATAACCAGTATGCGTATTGTTTTTGTCTCCCCCTATATTCAGGGTATGTTGTCATATTTAATAAAATGTACTCTTGTATAGCATTGTAAGTTTTAATGCTTTCATTGTATTTAAGGTAAATAGGTGTATGTGCTGAAACAACTTTAGAATTTTGTTCTTCAGGCTTAACTACACCTACACTTGTAGTTTGTACTACTAAATCCTTCATGTACTCAAAATACAAGAATCCTAATAACATATCTTTAATTCCACGAGAAATTAATAGACTAAATCCTTCTTGATAGTTAAATGGTTCAAATATTTGAACAAATTTAGCGTCTTGTGGCTCATTGTTTACATCTAAATCATCAATAAACAAGTCATACAATTCTACACCAAATAACTTAACAAGATATTCGTCTTCGTATCTATCTAAGTAAGACTGAATCTTATCGTTTTGATATAATCCAGTCGTTACCTCGAATTTGTTTATAAAATCATTAGTCGTTAAGAACTTTGCCATAACCTCTTTGAATGAATATGATTGCCATACTTCCGTTTATATATACCTCTTGACCTTCTCTCAAGTAAGGACTTGTACCATTAGAGATAAATTTATATACCTTGTCTAAATCTAATCCGTAAGTTTCTTTTGCAACCTCTAAAATAGGCTCGTTCTTTACTTCTAACTCTACTTTAGCCACTTTAGTATCTAATACTACTTTTTCTATTTTTCTCTTCGCCATAACTCTTTATTTTACATTATTAAATACTGTACTCCAATCAAAAGATTTTAATTCAGTTATTAGGTTTTGTTTTACATCAGTTTGTTCAACAGTCATTCCTGCAATCTCTGCTAATTGAGATGAAAGAAATTTATGTCGCATTTCAAGCGAATATAAAGATTCATCAGTTCTATTTCCGTTACCTAATGCTTTAACAATAGTTTCCATTTCGTTAGTAATAGAAAGTATGATTTCTCCTTTGCTTTCTAATGACTTGCCAACCTCTAAAACAGGTGTCATTTCGTTAGCACCAAAAGTAACCGCTGAACCTTCCCATAATGCAACCTCATTAACTTGAAAATAACCTTTAGATTCCATTGTGGTGTCATCAATCCACTTTAATTTGTCTTTAATATATCTAAATCCTATAGAATGCTCTTTAATAATACCATCTTGGTAATCACATAAAGCATCATTACCTAATGTAGAAGTTCCTAACTCCCCAACTGCATAAAGTCCATTTTCATCTTCTTTTAGTTCGGTAAATTTACCGATTTGCCACTTCCAGTCGTGATGTCTTAAAAATGCAATTTTTCTATTAGAATTTGAATCTACACCTCTTTCTTGTAAAGACTTTGCGAATGCACCTTTAACAATCATATCATTGTCTGAATCTATGTTATTAAAGTGAGCAAGATACATCGCAACCTTACGAGAAGAAGCATCTACATCTTTAACTTGTAACGAATGAGATTTTATTTTGTAAGCCGAATTTACTTTGTTGTTCATATTTATTAAATTTGTTCTTTAATATTGCAAAAATATAAAAAATTTATTATGAGTACACTTTCTTTTTGGAATGCTTTCTTTGGAACTGAAATAAAAAAGCCTATTAGGAATATTTCTGACTTATTTGATACCACTCGTGCTTATCAACACGACTTCTATGGTAAAAAAACTGCTATATGGTTGGACACTTCAAAACCATTCAAAGCGTATATTGAAATACCTGAATTACGAACAGTTGTAGATAAAAAGGCTCAAATGTTGGCAAATGGTAAACCAAGACTTATAAAAGAATCTGATGGTTCAGAAGTAGAATCACATTGGGTACTGGATTTGATTAAAAACCCTAACCCTATGCAATCTTGGCAAGATGTAATATACTCAATATCAGTTAATGATAGTTTATACTCTACAGCATTGTGTTACGCACCAAAAAGAAGTTTTGGTATAGTTAATTTATTTGTTCCACTTGCTACTCACAAAGTACAGATTAATACATCAGGTCGTTCATTAAAACAGATGGAAAAAGGTGGATTAATCAAAGATTACGTATATAATTTTAACGAAGACAACAAAGAGTTATTAACAAATGACGAAGTTATTATCATTCAAACAACTGATGGTGTTAATATCTTAAATTCTGTATCTAAAATAGAAAGTTTAAAATACCCATTATCAAATATTAAGGCTCAATACAACAAACGTAATGTGCTTTTAGAAAATATTGGTGCTATTGGTATCTTATCAGCAGTAAACTCTGACTTGGGTGGTGCTTTGCCTATGTCTCCTGAAGAACGTGAGCAAATACAAAGAGATTGGTACAACAGAAGTAAAGACGAGTTGATAATTTCTGAATCTGATGTTAAATGGACACCAATGTCGTTCCCTACAAAAGATTTAATGTTATTTGATGAACTTAAAGCAGATAAACTTGCGATTATAGATGCTTTTGGACTTAACTACTATATTTTCTCCAATGAGAGTGGTTCAACGTATTCTAACGTTAATTATGGGGAGAGATTGGCTTATACTACAACTATAATACCCGAAGCAGAACATATCTATAATAACATTACTGAACAATTAGGATTAGAGAAAGAAGGGTTACGATTAGTAGCAGATTACGAACACTTACCTGTTTTGCAAAAAGATTACTTACAAGAATCACAAGGGTTCGATTACAGAGCATCTGCATTGATTAAAATTGAACAAGAATTAGGTATTACTTTATCTGATGAAGAAAAAAAAGTATTCTTAGGATTGAAAAAGGGGGTTTATAAATAAAAAAACCCCTCTTTGTTAGAGGGGAATTTTAAAGAAAGCAATTAAAGGCAGTAGCCATTGGAAAACAATTCAAAATTAGTAAGAATAATTACAATTCCAACTTTTTGAATAAAGATTTTAAAAACATACTTAAACCTGAAAGACAATCGGGTGAATCATCATTTCTGTTTTTTCCTTCTTTAGAGAAACTTAATAGGTTACTCATAAATTGGTGGTATTCGTTAGTATCGTGCTTTACAAAGACAAATGAGTTGATAATTGTAGAAGATTGCATAATTATTCTTGTAATCTTATTTTGGGTGTTGTGTACTTTTAATATTTTACACCTTCTTGCTTTAGTTTGAAGTAATCTGCCAAATACAGCACCCATTGAGTTAGATTCTACTCTACAATACACTACATTTAGTCTGTTTATTCTTTCAGCACATATTGGAATAGTTACATCGGTATTTCCTTTGTTAAATACATAATCTGATATATAAACTACCTTGTCAATGATTGTAGCAACCGCCATAGCAGTAAAATCGCTACCTGCATCTGATACATCAATATAAGCAACAGAGCCACTTGCCTTGTGTTTAATTGCATCGAAATCACTTTTCTCTATGAATCGTAAGTTAGAGAATAATCTACCTTTTAAATCGACTGGTTCTTGCATATATTCAGCAGACCATATTTCAGGGTTAATTCTTTTACGTATAGCATAGTATTGTTCTGTACTCATCACATCTTCACAGAAAGATTTTTCATGTTCGTCTAATGCAGGAACAATAATTGATAAATCGTACTCATTATTTGTTACATTTTTGCCTATAACATCGTTTGTTGACCATCTTGTACCTATATCAATCTTTTTACAATTACGTTCAAGACGAGAATCGTGAGTACCCTCTTTCCATTGTAGAATCCTATCGTTAGTTACATCAGATAGTGCATCTTCAATACCACGATACAAGTCGTCGGTAATAGCCAACATAGTAGCACCAAAACCAATAATAGTACCACCTACCCCTGCTCCAAAATAACCTACTTGTCGTGATTTATTAGTATTCCAACCTTGTAGATTGGCTTTATCAGATGAAAGTTCTACATCAGGAAATACCATAGCAAACTTTTCTGACTTTACTATTTGCCTAACATCATACGAGAACTTTAGAAATAATGTAGCAGTACAAGTGTTACGCATTACTGATTCTGTAGGGTTTCTACCTAATGCCCAAGCACAAAATAGTGAGGTAATGTATGATTTTCCACCCCTTGGAGGTAATGATACCGATAATGACTTAATTTCCCCACGTTCTACTAACATAAACGCTTTAGCAATCTTTTGTAAGAAAGGTCTTTTTATAAAGAAATCCTTATCATACATTTTACAAAACTCCCAAAAATCATCTCTCGCTAATGTCGCCCTCACTTGTAGTTCCAGGGCTTGTCTCACTTGGTTAGGTAGGTTGTTCATTTGTTCCAATTCCATCTGTTAATAAGTTTGGTGGTAAATAATCATCTTGGTCTTTTAAGAAACCTCTTAATTCATCAAAACTAAATTGACTTAAATCAATAGTTTGTATTTTAGTGTCAACTTCTTGTGTGTGAGGTTTATATGCGTTATCCATAAGTGCTTTATAAGCATTTACATCTCCTTTTAGTGCTTTGGATAATACAGCAAGTGTAATTCTATATTCCTGTGAAATAAGGTCGTCAGTACCAGTTAAAGGGTTTCTACCATAAGTAGTAGTATCTAATATTTCTCTAACTACTGTACTTCTACTCTTTTTACCTCTAATAGCACCTGTTTTTTTCTTAAAATCTTGAGGTTTTACTTCTTCGGTATCTAATATTTCCATTTCTTGTGCTTGTTCTTTCCTTAGCCTTTTTTTTTCATTATTAGACAATAACATTTGTTGTGCTTCTTCAGATAAAGGCTCTAATTGTGGTGCTGTTCCACTTTTTACATATTTACCTCTTTTAACTCGTCTATCTTTCATTTTTAAGCATTTTTATCAGTTTATCGGCATCAATTACATTAGTTTCGTATTTCCCTCTACCTGATTTTGTTCTAACACCTAAGTTAAATACTTGTCTTATGTAATCATCTTGCTCATTATTTTTACAAATCACTACAAATTGTGAGTTTATATCCTTATTTTCTTCTTCAAACGACAAGGAGAGGTTAAAATCCCCTCCTGATAAGTCTAAGTCGTCTATTTCGTGTAAATCATCGAAATCCATACTAAAGTTGTTATAATTAGTCCTAAAGTTATTCCAAATTCAAGTTTTCTGTCTTTTTTCTTAAATTCTCTTACTTTTTCGTTATGTTGCCTTACTTTATAGTTGTAAGGCTTAATATAGTTAGGATTCTTTGATAATCGTGCTAATTTTCGTTTTTCATACCTATTTTTGCTCATTTCTCAACTCTTTTGCTTTATTATCATACCATTTTGCCTTTTCCATATCTCTTTCAATAGGTTGGTCAGGCTTTTTACCTGCTCTCATTCGGTATTTAAAAGCAGTCATTTCACAATGAGCAATTGCTTTTTCTTTACCCCAAATTAAAACCATCATATCAAATGTTTCCATTGTGCCAAGTTTATAGTGATTAGGGTTTATGTAGTCATATTCTCTTACTGCTTCTTCCATTTGTTTTTCTGCTTTTTTTAATATTTCATCAATTATTTTACACTCCACTTCACGCATTTTCTTTACTTCTTTATCTGAAGGCATAGAAACAGATACAAATTTTTTAATTTCATAAGGTTTGCAATACAATTCAAAATCTTCAAGTCCAAAATAGATATAATTTGTTTCTGCTTTGATATATACAGATTGTAAAACATCATCAATATAAATAGCCTTGTCAATTAAACAAGTTTCTCCTTTTTGAACAGTATCTTTGTAACTTTGTATAAAAACTACCATATCACCTCTTTTTAACTTTTTCATAAGTCTTCTGATTTAATAAATGAACCATTAATCGTTTTTCCTGTTCTGTTTTTAATAACGTTAAATGCTTTTTCTGTACACCAATCAATATCTAACTTCAATTGCTCTGCAAGTATCGTTAAAACTATCACACAATCTCCAATAGCATCAATCTGCTCTACTCTATCATCTTTAATGATTGCTTTTGCCAACTCTCCTGATTCCTCTAAAAGTTTTGCTAATTGTATAAACTTATTTTCCTCTTTTAACAGATTTTTGTTATCTGCCCACTCTAATATATTTTTTTTCATAATTTAAATTTTAACCAAGAAATCCTGCACCTTCATCAGACAAATCAATGTCGTTTTTATGTTTAAGCACATTTGCATACTTCTTTTTTAGTTTTTCCTTATCTCTTAACTCTTTTGCCTTCTTATTACGATTTAATCTACCTGATTCAGCAACTCTTGGTGTAATATCCCAAAAGTCTTTAATGATTCTACTATTAGCCTGAATCTTGTTAGTATTAGGGTGCTTATCGTTAATACCTGCACTCAATCCTGATGATTTCTCCGTACCTATCATATAAGCACGAGCATCTTCCCAATACTTCTTAAACTCTAACCAAAACTCTGGTTTACCTTTAAACTCAAAATAAGGCAACTCCTCATTCTCTAATGCTTGAAACATCATTTCAATAGCCAAGTAAACACATCGTCTTGATTGGTACTTATGTCCAGTAGCATTAGTTAAGTAAAACTTAGTCGCCCAATCATTAGCAACTGCATGATGTCTTCTATCCGCCATTAGTTCATATCATTTAACTCGTTATACAAATTCCTAATATATGCTCTACGATTATTAATTGCTCTATGGTTCTCACGAAACTTTCTACGTAAATATCTTAATTCCGCTTTTCCGTACTTTAAAATATGAACCATAACGAAATAACTATTAATCCAACTATACCACCCCTGATAACACTATTAACCATCTTGTCATTATCCCTAAACCAATCCATCAAAGAAGAAGTAGGAATCCAAACCAAAGGAATAGTAATAATCCTATCCCAAACAAACAAAGCAAGGAATATTGGCATCAACAATAGCCCTGCTATTACTTTAAGCACTTTCATAATTTAATAATTTTAACTATCGCATCTTTATTGACCGCAACACAACCACAATTAGTATTCAACTCCAATATCTGTGCTGAATCACACTCTTTGTTCAAATCCCTAAGGTAATCTTCCATAACCATAGTAGATACCTCATCATAAAACGAACCGTCTTTTAAATAAATCCTATACATAACTAAAATAATTCAAAATCATCACTTTCGTTTGACAAAGCATCATTGATGATACTCTGTTGAGGCTTTGCTACTGGTGCTTTAAAGTCAGACTTAACACTCTCCTTCAAGTTACCTAAGTAAACTCTCTTCTCTCCACCCTTAACACTAATACTCGCCTTATTCCCATACTGGTCTACCTCGTCCTTAACATAAACATCAACATTCAAATAAGTCTTACCATTCTTACTCTTCTGAACCAATTCAGGATTATTCCTAACTAATTCACTCAAATCTGATAAACAGATACTACCATAAAATCCCATAATTCTACTACTTTAAATTAATAATGAAACAAATCTATTTATTATTAATTAAAAAAACAAATCTTACACAAAATTACATTCGATTTTTCACACAAATTTTTTTCTCACATATTCGATTTAACGATTCAAAATAACCCCACCCTACTCTTTATACCTAACTTATGTAAAAGTCTCTTAAATCGCATAAAAAGCACGTAAAACAATGTTTCAAGAGTTGTATAGTGTATGTGGTGAATTTGCATTAGATTTTTTGGAAAATTTTTTAGAGGGGGTTAAATAGAATTATCCCTTTTTCCCATGAGCATGGGGGTGGGGGTCTCTCCTTTCCCATGAGTATAATAATACTAACTACTTGATAAATGTATGAGAATTTGACAGGAAAGGCGTTTTTGTAAATAATTGATATTCAGGGGTCGAGTCTCATTGTTCCACGAGGTGGAGACAAAGAAAATTGATAAATTTTAATATGTTTGTTTATGGTTGTGGTTGTGCTGGTTGTGAATATGTGTTAAGTAACTGTATTACAACAAAAAAACCTCTGCTAAGTTAATAACAGAGGTTAATATTACATTTTGATTGATTTCATTTATAAGTTTTCTTTTTTTTCTATCTCATATTATAAAATTTTAAACATTTATATATCTAACTAACTAATTTACAATTTGAATCCTAACATTGATATAAGCACACCTATAACAACTACAACTAAAACTAAATTTATTAACTCCTCTATTAACTTAATCATATGTTTATTTTTATTATTTTATTACTTAATTACTCTTTATTTATTTATAATTTAATTTACATATTAAGAACACTTAATGTATTATATATGTTTTTACCTGAATTTACTATTATTATCGCTTTGTCTATATCTATCTGGTAATGTTCGGCAAATAGTTCTAATGTTAGATAATTGTTTTTATAATCTAAATACATATCTATTAATATTGTTTCGTTATATACTGTTTTCATGGTTTTAAATTATTCTGTAAAAGCTCCGTTGTCTATCCATTCATTTAGTAATGTTTCTGGGTGTTGCCAATCGACAGATTCAAATAAATCTATGGCTATCATATGAGCAGTAACATTGTTTTTCTCGCACCAATTTTTTATATTTTTCTCTGTATCATACACACCTTGGCACAACTCAAGAAAATCATTATAATTATATGTTGTTGAATTTTCAATAGTTTTTATTTTGTCATCATTACATGATTCAGGTATATAGCAAATTTCATTTTTTTTATTGTTGAAGGCTTCAAAGTTTTTATATATGTACCCCTGATTATAATATTCAAGAGTTATAACGCCGTTTTTAATATTTCCAATTGTTTCCATAGTTTTTTTTTGTTTAATTAATTAATAAATTCGTTTTACTCTTACTTTGTGTAAATCATTCAGCATACTATTAAAGAATATATCTTTAGCGTATTTTCTCGCCTCCTGAATGTTATCGGCTTCAATTACTTCCCTTGTTAGTTCGTTGCCTTGTTTATCTATAAAGATAAATACATATTGCCTTTCTTTTATTGTTTTCATGGTTTTAAGTTTTTAAATGTTATTACTAATTTTTCTTTTTAAGAATTTTAATTCTTCTTTTTCTATTTCGTTATATATTCTTTCAAATAGTTCCGTTAGTTGTTTGTATTCTTCACTTTTTATTAATTCATTACTGTATAATTCATCTATTAAATTAATATTGTAGAAGTCTTGTTTTCTTTCTTCATTAAAAAAGTATGCTATCTCTAATATGTCGGCTTTTAATCTATTTGCTTTTTTTAGTGCCGTAAAGTTTACTATTTCCATTGTCTTAAATTTTTAAGTGTTATTACTTTAATTCTTTAATTTGTTTAAAATCTTCTCCCCAGTTGTCGCATAATAAAACATAATTATTATACTCTGAAGCCTTGCAAACAACTTTAAAGCCGTTTTTTGTTAATATTTCAAAGGCTTGTTGTTGAACGTCCCCTATTACATAATTATAACTAAACGTTTTGCTTTGTGTTTTGTCGTCGTTATAACGATTAGTTTCGTAAATTTTAACTCTTGCCCCTCTTGTGTTTGTAGGTGCTAAAAATGTCGCTTTTATCATTCTTAAATTTTGGATTTCGTTAATTGTTTTCATGGCTTTCTTTTTTTATTATTAATTACTACTTATTTTCTTTTCTTATTTCAATGATACGTTTAAAACGTATGATTTTTGTAAAATCTTTATTTTCGTTTCTTTCCTCTTCTCTTATTAACTGGGAGAATGTTTTAATTAATTTTTTCTTTGTTTTCATAATTCAATTAAGTTTATTTTATTAACTATTTTTTTTCTTCCTTTTATTTCTATTTCAAAATATCCATTTGAAAATTTATTGATTATATTACATTCATAATAATAACCTCCACTTTTAAAAATTCCTTTCATATTATTGTTTTGTTTTTGTTGTTTCATATTGTAAAGGTAAGCATAAAATATTAATGTGCAAATTTAAACAATCTTTTTTTCAGTCTTTTACAACATTTAGAATCATTCTAAATAAGCCAATCATATATAAATATGAACGTGCGAACGTGCGAATAAAAAAATATTTGAATTAAACAATACTGAAGAACAATTTAGAAAAAATCTAAATAGTTTAAATTCTAATCAAAGCCTGATTAAATTCTAATCAATGGTATACAAAAATTTCTGTATAGAAAAAATACTATATATAGCCAGCAAGACTCCAATTTTTTAGGTATAGAATTTTTCCTATATATAGTTAGCAAGTTTCCATTTTTTTTGGCATAAAAAAACCTGACTTTTACATCAGGTTATAAATTAATTTCTCGCTTTCACTTAATTCTTCATAGGTAGGCGGTATATATCCTCTAATCATTTCCTCTTCTGTTGAGTATTGCTCCGATTTATACCCATAGTGTATTGGTTTTATACTTTTTTCTTTTTCCCTTTCTAATTGTATTTGTGCTTTAGGGCATATTGTAGCAGGGTAGTTTCTTACTTGTAATATTGAGTAGATTTTAAGAAATATTACTGGATTATCTTCATGTTTCTTTATTTCTATTTTCAATCTTTCAGTAGAATATCGTGAGAAATCTGTTTTTATACGCTTTTTCTTTGATTTAAGAGTATTTTGAACATTTTTGGATATATCGTTCATTATGCTTTCAGATATTCTCATATAGATTTTATTTCAACGTTTTTTTTCGCTTTTATAATTCAAATGCTTTTAATGATTGTTCAAAACTTTTATTTTCTTTTACTTGGTCTAACATCATTTGCACAAGTTCACGAGTTTCTTGTTGTGCATCAGACTTCAATCTTTGTTTACATAATCTGATAAATGAATACAAACTACCAGTCCAAATCATTGTAGTGTTTAAATTCAATGGTAACACACTTCTCGCTTGTTCTTTACTTACACCTAAAGAAATTAATCTATTATATGCTTCTTTACAATGTTCAATTGCATCATGTTCTATTGAACTACAATATTCTTGAGCTTCAACTTCTCCATCACTTCCCTGCTTACTATCTGTTGATTGTTTACGCCACTCTTTAATTGTTGTGTATGTATCTGAAAAATCGACGTAACGACCGCTAATTGAATTATATTCAACACCTGCTTGTGTTTTGATTATTTGTCTTTCAACATAAATTGGCATTTCAAGTCTAAACTGAACTTTTGGGTGTGAAAAAGGAGACCAATGATTGTGTTTTGCCAAGAAATTAATCAATCTATCATTTTGTTCTTCCGTGTAGTTACTTGCATCTTTTGAATAACTTACTCTTGCTGATTGGCACACCATTAAATCGTTACCAAATACTTCTAACAACTCTGCTTTCATTTTCTTTTAATTATTGGGTGAACTTTTATTTTTACTCTACCTTGCTTTAAATTTGCTATTTGTTTAAACGCTCCTTCAGACAAGTCTATAACGTGATTTGGCATCGCTCCCTTATCCGTTACCCTTACTATTACACTCTTGCCATTTTCTATGTTGGTTATTTTGAGTTTTAAACCCATTCTAAACACATTAGATGCACAAGTCATACCATTCATATCAAATACCTCTCCTGAATACGTGTAATTGCCATTAAATGCTTTTCCGTAATATGTTGCTTGAAAAGTGAGAGATGTAATTAAACACCACCCCACTATTAAAATTATTATTTTCATTGTTCTACTCCGTGATGAGTTAAATAATTATATTCTTGTTCTATTTGTTCCTCTGTGAAACTTTCGTGGTATATATCTTCCAATCTTTCCATACTAATCTTTTTTTGATATTTCTTTTAATGCTTCCTGATAAACTTTTTTCAGTTCTTCTTTTTCCATTTCTTTGGCTTTTTTAAAATTCATAATTAAATCTTTCATACATTCAATTGATATTGGAATGATATGATAGGTTTCTTTTTCGTAATATTTTTTAATGTAAAGATGTGGTTTAGACAAATTTCTTGAATCTACACATATATTCATTGATGAGTTTATTCTTTTTTCAAGAGCAAATCCACCCCAACCAGTTTCATCAAACTCTACCGAATCATTCATATCAATTCGTTCAAATCCTAAATCAACATAATTTTTATACCTCATAATTTTACTTTTTTATTTGTTTATTTGTTGTATATGCGACATATGGCGGTTAGCCATTAGTTATGCGTAATTATCCATTTAATGTTTCTAAAAGTTTCCAATCTGGAATATTTCCTTGATTGTAGTCCCAAACATTAATTTCATTATATATAATTCCTACAACTACCCTATCAATAGGACAATTATGTTTCTGCGACATTTCCTCTAAAAAACTACGCATAACAGCAATTTGACTCAATGCCTTATTTTCTTCTTCTTTAGACAGTTTATCTGTACTCATAATCTTATAGTTATTAAATTAATTTATCTGTTTATTCGGCACTAAGCCAAGTTGCAAAACGTTAAAACAACATTTTACTTGATAACTTACTATAATACTTTTCAAACTTCTCTGTGAACTTGTCTATTTTAGTTTTAAACTCAAATATCTTGTCTGAAAGTTCTTCTCTTGTAATATGAATAATGTGCATTGGTATTTCTTTACATCTATCATCATACGTAATAAAATCTAACCATTGTAACTCTGTATTCACAATAAAGTACATACAAACTTGAGGAAGATATTCATTAGGTATTCTGTCGTCTAAAATATACTTAACATGAGTTTTTGTAGATGGACACTTAATCTCAATTGCTCCTGTTCTATCTAATGTAAATCCATCAGGGGATAATCCAAGGTAATCGTTTTCATCAGATAAACAGAATCCTATTTCTTCTATTATTTCTCCAGTTTTATCTTGGTACAACTGTCTTGCTATTGGTTCTAACTCAACTCCTCTCTTCATAGCATTGTTCATTGGAAACTCCTCAACTTGTTTAGATAAAGTTTCGGCTATCATTTCATACAATACTGGTAAGTTATCAGTTTTAAGTACATCTTTTAAACGAGTACCTGTGATTTTACCTAATCTGTACTCTAACCATTCTTGGCTTTTTTGCTCTAAGTTTTTGATTTCTACCATTACTTTATTCTTTAATTATTAATTATATGCAAATATACACAATATTATTTAATATCCTAACAAAGTATAAGAGAAATTTAAAAACTTCCCTTATACGACTGTTATCTTAATCTTTTAATAAAACCGAATGATTCTTGTATTCTACCAACCTGAACTAAATAATCATTGTCATAAACTCGAAATTTAATGAATTTAGCTAATTTCCAATTGATAGAATCATCACTTACCATTACTTCTTCACCTACTTCAGGAAGTATAATTGGTCTTTCTTGACTGAACCCTTCTAAAGTGTATTCTGTGAATGAAAGTAAATTATTATCACTAAATGCGTACACCTTTTGACCATTAAAATCAATATCTATCATAGTATCTTGAATTTCTTGTATAGTACCCCAACCATACAAAAAATGAAACACTTTGTCTCCAACTTTAAAAATTTCTTTTTCCATAATTATCCGTTATATTTTTCAAAATAATATTTTCCTCCCCAACATTTACCGTCTATTAAAATACAAGTATTATCATCTGTAAATCCAGTGCAAGTGCCAAGTTGTTTTAAGTCTATGCTACTCATAACAACATCTCCAATAGTATAATTTATTTTTACAGGTACTAATGCACCTTGTCCCATAAAAAATGGGTAAATTACTTTTATTTTATCCCACATCATACTTGATTTAAGGTCTTGTAAAAATGTTATCAAAGCCTTTGTTTCTGTTAAATTCAAACCTTGACCTCTTGAATCTACAAAATTTCGTATAGTTAATTTTATTTGATAATCCATACTAACCAATTTTAACTTATGATTGTAATAATTTAACTTGTGCTTCTGTTAACACCCATTTAGTTCCGTTACCTTCTAATACTTTAGATTGGTTACCTTTTTCTATTGCAGACTTAATTTGAGCGTCAGTTAATCCCTTAATCTCATTTTTATTGTGCGTTTCAGTAGTATCTGCATCTGCAACATCATCTAATAATAAAAGTCCACCAAGTGCATATTTACGAGCATAACTTGAACTCGCACCGAATGTCTGTGCATAATCCATACCTTTCTTGTGAATATCTACTCCTGCATCTGCTGTTACTGATAATTCTCCATAAGGACAAATAAATGTTGCTTTTGCTCTTACTACTGGTATTCCACATAATTCAAATGATTCATCTGTTAGAATTACTGAACTTTCGTGCTTTAACAAGATAGGTTTTAACGCTACTTGAATATCCTCTACTGAACGATACTTGTATTTTCCAAAAGCATTCCAGTTGTTTTTTTGTACTTTAATCTCATTTTGAATTTTGCTCAATAAATAAGCCACTTCATTAATTGCTAAATTTTCCATTTTACTTTAAATTTACTAAATCTCCAATACTAATTTTACCTTGTTCTACTGCTTTATTAAATAACTCTAAAGCCATTTCTATTCTACCTACTTTAGTTGTTACATCGTTACCTTTATGTAATCCCACTTTAGCAGAAATAATCATAGCACTTTCTACATAATCGTGCATCTGAATAGTTACTTGTTTTGCTTTACTCATTTTACTTTTGTTTTAAGATTTTATTTACAAACTCTATATTACTATTTAATTTTAATCTTTGCATTAACATTTCTGTTGATAGATTTCTAATAACATTGATTAATTGCAATTCTTTAGATAGATTTTGTAATTCTATGTTTTTAGGATATTCTACTTTTGATTTTAAATCAATTTGATTAACAATATCATTGATAATATCATCTAAATCTGAAAAGATTTGTGATTTGTATTCTGCATCTTCAATATCATTAATGAAGTTTACAATTACTTTAACTTTTTCCATATGCTTAATTTTAATTATAATGCAAATATACACAATTATAATTAAAATCAAACAATAAAGTTTTTTTTTTTAATTATTTAGTTAACTCTTTATACTTTTTGATTATTTCTTTTAATTCATCAACATTCCATTTTTTAACTATACTTCCGTTATTTTCTAACCATTCGACACGTTCTATGCCTATCTTTTGAATTAGTCTTTTTCTATATTCAAGTTGATTGCCACTAAGCATAACGTTACACTTATAGCAAGACTTCCAAATATTATCTTCGTGAAACCTTACATTTGAATGACCACCACTTGACAAATAGTGCGAGGCGTGTTCTACTCCGTTAATTTTATTTCCACACGAAATACAAGGTTCGTTTTTATCCCTTTGTCTTATGTATTTATTAACGACCTGTTGTGCTATTTTTAACCAATCTGAAAGTGTCATTAAATCTGCTTTTAATTCTGACTTTCTTTTTGTCCATTGTTTTTGCTTTACAGAATTTATCCAAACGTTTACACATTGGGATTTTGTACAGTATTTCTCTAAACTACTTTTGATAGGAGTAAATGGTTCTTTGCAATTTTTACATTTCTTCATAGTAAATCTCTAATAAATTCTGCTTCGTTACCTTTAAAATTAAGATTTAATCCTAATTCATCACCAAGTTTAAAACAATAAACACATATCTCCATATAACCATCGTTGTCTAATTTTGATATGCTTTCTATTTCTAATTTGTTTTTAATTGCTATATCTATTTCTTCAACAGATAAATTTAAGGCTACCCCAATACTTTTAAAGAGATAGCCTTTTACAAATTTTATTTGTTTTTTAGTCATTAATTAAGACTGATTCTGTCTAAATACATTTCTTCTTGTGCATCTTTGATGATGTCTAAAGCACCAAACATATCTATTCCTTCCATTTCTAATGAAGCGTTTAAATCATCTTCTATTGTAAATATTATTTTCATAGTTACGAGCCACAATTTTCACAGATATAATCATCATTTGCTTCATATTCTTCTATTGTAACACCTTGTAAAGCAGATAATTCTTTCTTTATTTCATAAATTTCTTGTTGAGTCTCCATATCCTCAAACAGATTACCAGTTAATGTTGCTCTTAACTCGTCAATTTTTGTTTTTAATTGTTCTTCCATATTATTTAAGTTTAATCGATTTCATCAAATATACTCTTTTGATTCGTGTTTTTGTTTTGGTTATATACACCTAAAGCAACCTCAAAAATAGTTCTTCCTGCTTCATAATCTACTAAATTACGAGCCATTTTCTGTACGCTTTGCTTTCCTTTATATTGTCTAAAATCGTAATTATGAAATTCACACCATTTACTAACCTCATCTCTACTTTCCATTATTGATACTTTACGTTCGTTCAAATTATTTGGTAAATTAAAATTTGTCCAATATAAATGCCTACCTCTTTTTTGTGCAGTTATTAAAGGCTCATAGTATGGTATTACATTTTCAACACAATATTTACCATCAAAATAATTTTCTAAAAATAAAACCTCTTCATATAATTTTAAATCAGGATAAATAGCGGTTGTAGTATTTCTTCTTGCAAATCTTGCTCTTGAATGAGAAGGGCAAGGTGGCGAACTCCATATAAAATCAAACTCTTTAAAGTGGTCTAATAAATATTGGTGTGCATTTGCAACTATCACTTTGTCATTTGGGAATCTTTCTTGATATAAACGAGCTGCTTCAGGGTCTAATTCAACAGCAGTTACTTCGATTTCAATTCCTTTTTCTTCTGCTACCTGATTCCATTTGTAACGATTTCCCCCCAGACACGCATACAAATTAAGCACTTTAAATTTTTCCATTGTTTTCTTTTTTGTAAAATTAATTATTTATTTTCTCCTTTTATTTTATTTGGCATTAATCTATACCTATTGTTACAAGTGTTGCATATTATAAAAAAAGACCTTCCCCATTTAAGTAATAAGGTCGAGTTCTTATTCTTCATTTTTTCACACCTAAAACATTTAACATATTCTATTTTGTATGTCATTCCGAATGGTCTATTCCTTTCGGTTGCTACTACATTGTACTTTAATCCACTTGGTCTATTCTTTCTCTTTTTCATTTGCTTTTTTAAAATGGGATATCATCATCAAAATTAAGATTAGGCGTTAAATTAAAATTTAATTCTTCTTTTTTTTCTAAAACAAAAACATTGTTATTAATTAAATTGTAATTACTTTCAGTTCCATCACAATAAAATCTTCTATTTAAACCATTCCAATTAAATTTTGCAAACTCTCCTATCTTTCCTTGAAAATCAAATTTAGTTTTAAGATTAATTACAGTTGTAAAACCTTCATTTATTTCATCTCCAAAATCTCTATACACACAAAGACCATTATGTGTTTGGTTTCTGAAATCACTCGAACCACTTACATTATATAAATCAGGTGCTTCATATTTTCCAGTCTTTTCATCTTTTTTCATTTTCGTTGGGTGTGCAACAAGAAAAATATGCACGTTGTTTTGAATACAAAATGCAGTTAATCTTGTTAAGATAGCATCAATACCATCTTTTCCACCCATTCCTTTTGGCATTAACACTTTATTCCAAGCATCAATGATAAACATATTAATGCCATAAGTGTACATTTGCTCTTTAAACTTTTCTAATAACCAATCCCAATCAGGAGAAACTTTATCTTCGGCAGTAGTAAAATATATCTTTTCTTTTGACCATTCAGTATATTCCAATAACTCATTTTCAGTCATTCGATTAGTACCTTCAAAAAACCTTTTTCCTATTGCTAATGATGCGTATTTTGTATTATATAGTCCTAATGGATTATGTTCAGGAGAAAAAATTGACAATTTAAAATCATAATCATTAACTAAATTTAAAGCATACCAATCTACAAAACTTGACTTTCCATGAGATGGAATACCTGTTATAGTAGTTAATTGCCCCATCATAATTGAAAAAATTTCATTTAAATCTTTAAACATTTCAGATTTAGGCTTAATAGTGTTTGGCATACCCTCATTAAACAACCTTAAAGTATCATCTAACAAATCAAATGAAGTAAACGTTCCTCCAATATTAAATCTATGCTCGTTTTTTATCGTTTTCGTGAGTTCTCCTGCCTTTAAATCATCATTGGCGTCCTTTCTATCAAACACGATGTAAACGCATCTGTAACGCCCTAATCTTTGAGCAATCTTTTCACGAACCAAAATTCCTTTTTCGTCATTATCTGTTGCGATGATAAATTTTTTAATGTCTTTTAAATATTTTTCAGAGTTTATCCAAAAATCATCGTTATCATTTGCACCATTTGGAAGGCTTATAACATTCTTAATTCCGATTTCGTACAATGCCAATACATCAAATTCACCTTCTACAATGTAACATTCATCTTGACCAATTATAGAATTGATGTTATAAAAAATTGGTTTACCTCCAGTATGAGATGTAAATGTCTTTTTTATTTCTCCATCAACTTTTATTACACCTCTATATTTTTTATTTACCAAGGTATCTCCTTCAAGGTAATTAAACACTATTGAGTTTTTCTTTTCTTTTGCTTGTGGAAAGTAAATTTCTTCTTCTGAAATACCAAAATGCTTTAGTGTAGATTGACTTATCATTCTTTCACTCCAACACCATTTTACCAGTTTATCTGAAAGATTAGTATAGTTTTTCCATTCCTGACTTGGTAAACTATAATCTTTTCTTACATTTTTTTCAGAAATATCTCTAATTGTATATGCTTCACAATAAAAACAATTTCCAAATCCTTCATCGTGTTTTATTTTTAAAGCCTTATCTGTTTTGTCTGTGCGAATATCATCACATTCAGGACATCTTAAAGCCTCTTTACCGCTATCTTTTTTAAATTCTAATGAATCCCATTTTATAAACTTTTTCATAGTGTTGGTCTTAAATGTGAATAAATATCTTGTGTTTTTGATGTTGCAACTGGCATTTGACTTTTAAATACTGTCGCATAAAGTATTCCTTCGCTATTTTTTTTTCTTAATTTCAAAATAGTATAAAAGTTTTTACTCCAAAAATCATCTTGTAATCCCCATTTTGCAATTTTATATATTTCACGAAAATCTATACCATCAATTCTATTTAACTTTTCGATACAATCTAACCAATTGTTTTTTTGAGATTCCGTTACGGGTCTATATGCCTCTTTAAATAAAACTACGGTATGTTCAAAAACCTTATACACATCTTCCGAAAATTTATTTTTAGGAAGAATAGTATCTTCTTTTTCTTCTTTATTTTCTTTATATTCTTCTATTGTTGTTAGTTGTTTGTTAGTTGTTTGTTGATTGATTGTTAGTTGTTTGTTAGCATCATCACTTTCTTGTTGGTAACTATCGTAATTACAAATAGTTATCTGTGTTAGTTTGTTTGTTGATTTTACATCAATTTCTTTTGTCAATTGTAACTTTTTTAAACACGTTCTAATTGTCTGAATTGATATATTAGTTTCGTCTGATAGATGTTTTAAAGATGTTATAAATGAACCTTTTTTACATTCTACTCCCTGAAATGAACTGTCCTTGAAGTTAGATTTAATCAAACAATGAATAAATAAATGAACCATTTCAGATTTGTTGTACCACTCCCAATCTTTAAATTGTCGGTGTAATTTTACCCAGCCAATATTCATAATGTATTATTTTAATAATTCAATAAGAATATAATAATGTTTCTTATCACACCAAAAAACACTATCAGGCTTTACAACTATACAACATTGTTTTAAATGTTCAGGTATGTTTTTAGTACCTCCATCTAATTTAAAACTTGTAATTTCAGATAATCTAATAAATAGATTTTGTTCTTCTACGTAGTAAAATTCTTTTTTCATAATAATTATAATAATTTATTTTAATAAAAAAACCCTCTCAAATCAATAGGAGTCTCACGTCTATTTCATTGAAAAGGGTACACAATTTTTTTAAGTTCACTATGTTTGAGACTCGAACTATATTGCAAATATATATAATTATTCTTTATATTTTATTTTATTTAATAATTTACCCATTCCAAAAGATGCTTGTAAGATTGAGTTGGCTCTTTGGCATAAACTTGCCATCATATCGTTTACATCATCTTCATTATAACTTACATAGTAACCTTTAGAAGTGCTTATAACTGGTAGTATTGATTGTACTCTGTAGTAATTAACAATCTTTCTTAATCTTGCATCAGTAAGTTTTGGTATAGGATTCCATTTTTCATTAACTCCATCAATAATCTGTTTTGCTAAAATAGGATTTTCTTTAGTTCTTTTTTCTAAAAATGGTGCTAATCTTAATGCTAATTCATACTCCTCTTTAGTTAAATCGTGAGTAATGTCTTCATGTCCTTTAATCATAGTTCTTTAAATTTTGTTATTCCATTAACATTTACTGGGTATAATCCTTGCTCTACATATTGCATAAAATCATCAAATCTAAATTGCTTATCAAAGTCCGAATATTCCTTAATGAAGTAAATTATACTTGTGTGATTAGCATACCCCATTATTTGTGCTATATCCATCATCGTAAGACCTTTGTTGTAAAGCCATTTGCAAATAAACGATTTCATTTGAATCCAACTTGCATCACGAGATTTATGTTTTATTAAATATTCCTTAATTAACTCTGTTTTCTCTAAAAACTCTTGACTTGGAAACATTTGCTTGTATCGGTACATTGAAACTTCTTTTGTAACTATATTGTTTACTTCAAAGAATGTCGTTTCTTGCCCTAAATCTTGCAAATAAGAGACTATCTCGTCATTAGTCATAGTATCAGGTATCTTGTGTATGTACAAGTCCTTATTCGTTAAAACTGCTATCCTCTTATAAAACATAATGCGTAAATTATAAATGTTAATATTGTTAAAAAAATTATTGCTTTGAAAAACTCCATGCAACCTTGATTAAATTGCTTATTTATGTGTTCTTCTTCATCGTAAATACCATTTTTAGCATTTACTACTTCCACGTATTTATCAGTATCAAACCTATCAAAGTGTTCTATACTATCTATAAGTTTTTTTTTCATTAGTAATTAAATAATTTAGTATGTTTACTACAATCACATTGAACCTCTCTTTCACAAGCACCACAACAATCTGATGCAAGTTTTGAACATTCTTGATAAACCATATAATATCCTTTGCCTTCACATTCAATACAGATGTTAATATCAACAAACGATTGAAAAAAAGACATTAGGTCTTTAGTAGTAAAGGGCTCATAAGAATCCTCTTCTTCTTCATCTTTCCATTCAACTGGAAACCATTCTCCAAATTCTACTTCAAAATCTCTTTCCATACCTAAATAATTAATACGGATTGATGTATCATTAGGTAGCGGTTCGAAAAATACTTCATTCTTCTTAACGAGTTCAGGTTTATAACCTATCGTGTACTCTACTATTTTTTCAATTGTCATATCATTTAATTTTCAACAAAGATAAAATGAATAATTGTTAAAACAAATAATTTTGCACAAAAAAACGCAAATATTTCTAAATGCGTCTTAATCAATGTTATATTTTAGGATAAGTAATTCCTTTATCAACTATTGTATAGCCTAAATCTAATCTACTTTTAAGTTGTTGCCAAGTTAAATTAAATGCTTTTTGAAAATGAGGATAATCTTTAAAATTTTTCCAATCTCCACCCCATTCATAGCCTTTTGATTTAAAGTATGCTACAACTGTTTTAAAGTATTTAGAATTAATATCCCAATCAATTGATTCAAAAGTTCCATTATTATCTTTATCAACAAGTATTACAACGTCAAATGCTAATCCATAATTATGTATTGATTGGAAACCTTTTGCGTTAGTTACTTTAGGTCTTTGGTTATATAGGGCATTTTGTTCAGAAACGCTTCTGTAAACGTATGCAAAACGCAAACGAATACCTTTAGGCAATTTATTGTTACACTCAATATAAAAATTACGTAATTCCTCACGAATAACTGGGTGTGCTAATTCTATTCTTTCAATCGTTAACTTGTCCATTTTCTACTGTTAATTGAGATAAAACACCTATTACACTTCCTGCTGTAATTAGATAACCACCTACTACTGTAAGACCAACTGGAGGGGCAACTAATATTGCTCCTAATCCACCGATTGTTATACCAATTGCTTGAATGCGTTTCCAAAAATTTGGAGTTGGTGCTTTAAAACGTTGTTTAATATTCATAACTATTTATTTATTGATTGAGTATATTTCCGATTTCGTCAGTTTGATTCTTAAATTCATTAAAATTAAAATCTTTGCTTAAACTATCTTTTACAAAGTCTAATCCTATATAAGCAGTGAATTTACCATCTTTAAACACAGGACACGCTACAAGGCTTTTTATCCCTTGTTCATGTAGTGCTATTCGAGTTGCATTTTCTTTGATATCATTAATATCAGAGTAGCACATTTTATTTAACATTATTTCTTGTAAAAATCTTGGAAATAAAGAAGTAGGTAAATTTTGTAATTGCATCGCTTCGCTACTTATACCTCTGTTACAAACTTCATACGCTAAACTTTGGTGATTCTTGTGTGTACCATCATAGTACATAATTCCATTGTGAAACCTGAAGATATATCCTCTGTCTGCTTTATATCTAATCATCAAATCATTTAGCATTTGATGAATTAAAATACTATTCTTAATATCGTGCTTAATCTCGTCTTTTTTTATTTTAGTTTCTACTACGTTAGTAATTAAAGATTTGTAATAGAATAATATAAAAGCAACTAATAAAATTAATACTACTTGTACTTTCATTTTACGAAGTTGCTCTAATATATCTTTTAAATTGTTCATAGGTCTTTGTTTTTGAAAACTAAATAAGTTTTATCATTAAATAAAATCATTGTTTCAGAAGTACAACTATATACTTCAATTATTAGTTTTCCATTAAACATTTGACCTTTAACAAATCTTTTCTTAGCCATTATATTTTGCTAAATTATTACGCACTTTATCAGTAAACGTACAAGTTACAGTGGCTAAATTACTAAATTCTTTGTAATCTACGCTTGGTGTATCATTAACAATTAACTCTGTATCTTTGTAAAATAGTGAATGGTTAAATTCATTGTGGTCTGAAATCCATATTTTATTCTCTGCAAGAAAGTAAAAATCAAGCAGTAAACCAGTATATTTATAATCTATAGGGTCTGATGTCATTGTATAAGTCGCTATTCTTTCTCTTTGAACATTCTCAAATTTTCTGTTTTCATAAATAAGATTGTCAATTTTAAAGTTAGGAGACATACTTCCAAAGAATCCACCGAATCTCAAGGTATCAATTAAATGAGTTCCTGTAAAGTCAATATCCTCAATAGAATAGTATTGGTTTACATCAACTTTTACTCTAATAGTATTTTGAGCATTTTCAGCAGTATATGATTGTAAATTATATTTACCCCAAATAAAAGATTCATCAGTTCCATTTATAGTAGTTGTAACTTTTAAATAATAACAACCTATTCCATCTAATGCAAGTACATCTCTCCAAGGTATTGTTACGTAATATCCTCTTTCTTCTCTGAATATATGATTCTTACTTGGAACATAAGTAGAAAGCGTGTCATTGTCCTTAAACAACTCAAATGATACATTATCTGTTATTTCAGGTAATTTAACCCATGCAGAAGTAATATCATTCTTCCATGACGTTGTATCAGTCAAATGTGCTAATACAAGTATAGGATTACAACATTCCTTTTTAGCATAAGTTTCTAAAGGTTCAGTCTTTCTTTTTTTACTTTTTAATAGTCTAAAACACTTTTTAGTCCTATTATACATGAAACTTGGCATATTATAAAGTATAATTATCTTTTATTTCTTGAGGTATATCAACATTATTTTGAAAAGCATTAAACAATAATGTAGTTTGCTCTGTTATAAAATCATTTATTAAAGTAGGAGTAATATTTACAGTTAAAACTATTTCTCTTGAATCAACATAATGACATATCTCCATTACATTAGGTTTGACTATTAATTGAGTTTGTTCAAAATTAACTTCTTCTTGTAAACATTCTAATTCAAATAACATAATTAATATTTTAAAGTGAATAAACTCCTAAAATTAATAAATCAAATTGACCTGTGTTAGTTACACCTGCACCCATACATCTACTTGCAAAGAAATTTAAACCTTGTGTACCTAATGGTAAATCAGAAGATAAAGTTCCTTGTGCTATAGCACCTGTTTCTTTATTTGTTACACGATATAAAACAGAAGTTGTATTTGGAGCATTAAATATTTCTATTGAATAAACTGTTGTTAAAGCCGAACCCGCTGTTCTATTTGCAGGAAAGTTAGCACCTAAATCAATTTTACTTGCAGTTCCTGTTCCATCATTATAAAACACTTGTAAATTAGTATCTGCTGAATCAGAACCTATACCAATACAATTTATCAATGATGATACCAAAACTGTATCTGAATATGATAAATCAGTAGTAGAACCTTGCAATCCATAAAATTGACGACACCCTGAACCAAAAGCGGTATCACTAATATAAACATCGCAAACGTATTTAAATCCACCACCTATATAAAATAACAAGGCAGAACCCCTACTTCCTGTATATCTACCTGCTGATACAACTGAACCATAAAATCCTTTACGTATTTGTTTTGTTGCGTAATTTGTAGAAGAAACTGAACGTGCAATAGTTGAACCAGTAGTAGCCATTGTAATACCACCTGAAGTAACCTCTGTAGTTGAGTTGTTAGAATAATTTACACCCCTAAAAGTTTCATTTCCTTTCATATCAGGAATGAAATTAGTAGCATTCCAAATTGCTTTTTCAGCATCAGTTACAAACCTGTAAGAAGATGTTTGTATAATATTTGCAGGGTTTGTTGCATCAGTATTTGGTACATTTCCTAATCCTACAGATGTGGCATTTAAAGTCTGCCAAGATTTGTCTCCTCTCCAATATTGAGATATAGTTCCTGATGTTATTGGTGGCTCGGCAACAACTTGTTTGTTTTTCCATAATCCGCTTGATGTTTCATAAGTTAAAACATCATTATTTGCTAATGAGGATATTAATACTCCGTGTAACTCATTTAACTCATATCCATTTTGAATATGTAATATAATTTTACCTGCTGTTGGGTGTGCATAAGCAACATAACCAATAAATACAGCGTGAGCAGGTTCAGAAGGTGCTACATTAGTAAATTCCCCTGCTGTTTCTGATAGCCATAACATATCGCCATCAGCAAATGCAGAAGTATTTACATCATGTATTTTACCATGAGTTATAACATACCCATCAGCATTGTTTGCAATAGATGTTCTTGTTATACCTATTGTTTTAGAACTTGTAATTTCTAAACTTGCATCTGCCAATGTAATATTAGGTAATTGACCTGTTGCACCACTAATATAAACTACTTTAGTCTTTGCAATAGTAGTTCCTGTCGAGTTTTTACCTATAAATTCAAGTTTCTCTGCACTATCTACTACACCATCATTATCTGTATCGTAAACAGATTTATTCATATCTCCACCTAAAGCAGAAGGAGATACATTTTCCCATTTACCACTTGTAGCATTATATTCTAATACTTGTCCATTAGAAGGTGCTGAAATTGCTACATCGTTCAATTCTCCAATGCTTACTAATGGTAAACTAACTCTATTGCCTGTGTAAGTGTAAATGTAATTCTCAAAGTATTCTTGTGAGATATAAGATGAATAATTTTCATCAGCAATAGTAGAAAATGCTATATCATTAATTAACTTATTGATACCTCTCATATACAAGTAATAAGAAGTAGATGTAGTACTATTTTTGCTTAATAATATGTTTTCTACATTATCAGCAAAGAAAAGGTCTGTTTCATTTGTGTAAATCAGAAAGTTACCTTTTACATATATTTTTACTAAACTTAATTCAGGCATGATTATATTGGAAAGTTTACTGCAATAGGGTTGTGTGTAATTAATTCACATGATTTTAACCATTGAAACTCTGGTTTATTACAACCATTTACCTCTTCTTGAGACACAAAATAGTTTCCATCTGCATCAATTGTAGGATTGAAAAATGTAACTCCGTCCCATGTTTGACCAATTAAAAGGTCTTTTTCTTGTTCTGTTATTTTTACGACTTGCATAATTATTGTCTATTTAAAGTTGTGTTAAAATTTAATACTGCGGTTCTAAATGCTGTTGCTTCACTATCTGAAAGACCATCGCCAAGAGATGCAAATTGATGTGGTAAATTGTTATATGAATCAATTACATTATCCCCATTTCTCGCTCCTAAGTACATATTATAATTAGGTAAACCAGAAGTTTCTAACGTTGTGTCAGTACCTAATAAAACATTGTTTTGAAATAATTTTAATGAAGTCGATGAAGTTCTTGTAACTAATGTAAATCCTTGAGTATTAGGTGATGATGTGTTTGATATTAATGTATTACTACCTAATGATACGAAATATGATGCTTGACCACTACTTTGCCTCCAAAATCCTAATTGAAAAACTTTCAATGGTGATGATTGATAACCCCCATTTACCTTGACAGTACCATTAACAGAAGGGAAGGTGTTTGTATTACAATACAATGAGAAGTGGACAGAAGAACCATTAGAAATAGCAGTTGATGGATTTAAGTTGGTATTAGCATACGCTGTAGTACCATCGGGTAGATAACCTTGTGAACTATGAGTACCTCCACCACCAAATGTAATGTAATAAGCAGCTGTTAATGCTCTTGGGTCTTTCAAATTAAAACGATGTTGAGAAGCAGAACCACCAACGAAAGGATAAATTGCTTTCATTTTAGTCCAAATGTTTGCAGATTTTAAATCTAAAACTAATTGATTTATTGCACTTTGTTGTGTAGTGTCTGTAATTGATGCAGCTCCAATAAATGCACAAGCATCAGCATCATAAGTAGGTAAAGCAATAAATGGATAATAATTACCACTTCCACATCTATATAATTCTGTTATCTCTGTTGTTGTTAATACTCTATTCCATATGTTAAATTCGTCAATTTTACCATTGTAAAACTGAAAAGCGGTAACATTATCAGAACTTGTAAATGCACCAATTCTAAATGGATTATTTGTATTATAATTAGTTGCCGAATAAGGTATTAAATTATTTGTTCCGTTAGTAGTCGTTAAAGTTAGATTAGTTCCATTAACTATTACTTTAAGTTTATCACTTCTGTCGATTTGAATGATTGCATTGTACCAATTTCCTGTGCTTAAACCTAAACTTGGCGTTTCAACAATTATTACGTTAGAAGCATCTGCGTCAAATCCAATGACTAATTTATTTCCGTCTAATTGACAAAAAATACGACCCCTAACTCCAGCTGCAATAGTCTTACCAAATAAAGTTTGAGTAACAGATAAACTATTAGGATTAAACCAAAATGAATAAGTCCAACTACTTGTTCCAATATCCATAACATCACTCATCTCAATATAGCCTGTAGTTCCGTTTAAATCAAACGAATTACCACTTTTACCAGTAGTATAAGTAACCCCACCTGCTCCATACCCATCATAATTTACAAGGCTATCTCTTGCATTATTTTCGGCTTTATATACAGCGACTAAACCATTATTTAATGTGCTTGAAGGTGCTGAATTTGCTAAAATTCCATGAGTTGCTAATATCATAATTACGCTGTTAAATCCCCACTAATGTAAAACTCAGTTGCTGAAATTGCTATAATTGTAGCCAAAGAATATTGACCTGTCAACTTTAATTTTCCACTTGGACTACGTAAAGTAACTCCAGCACCTGCTACAAATGTAACTTGACCTGCTCCATATTGAGAAACTAAAATTTGATTTCCTGCACTAAACACACTATTGTTAATAGTTACGTTATTAGCACTCCCAACGTTCATTTCGATTAGTTTGTTATTATCTCCTGCAACTAATGTGTAAGACGCTGTTTTTCTGTCTAAAGTAATGTTTTTAGTCGCTAAACCTGAAAGGTCTTGGTCTCCTGTATTAGTTCCACTTAAATTACTTCCTGTAATATTACCCATTGTTGTAATATTACCATTTTGCAAACTTGTTCCACCAGTAGCAGATATAGAAAAACCTGACACACATTGATGCGTAAGGGTTGCACCTGTGTATATTGTTGATGGGTCAAAAACAATTGATTCAGAACTTAATGGATATACCTCAACTTCAGCAGTCAATAAATTAGGACTATTTGTAGTTGCTTGTATTGTAAAGTTTTCCCCATCATCACTAATTACTTTAAGTGTTAATATTGAGTATATACCTGCTTTAGATTCAATATAAATATCTTGCAAGTAACTTGTTAATATATCTGCAACAACACTCACAACAGTACCAGCAGTTGTACCCATTATAGAAAGACGCACACCTGAACCAAGAGAAGTACCTGTTACATTACATAGTGTTGTATAACCCGAATTACTTATACTTGCTACATTTTTTTTGTATCTATAAGGCATAATAGCATAAGGCACATTATTTATGTAGTAATTATCAGCAGTCAAGTTACCATTTACGTGTAACTTTTCAGTTGGCGAACCAATTCCAACTCCTACATTTGTTCCATTATCAAAAATTAGAGAATTTCCAATTGTATTACCATCAGGTGTAAACTTAGCAACATAGTTATTTGTACCACCTACTGCTCCAACTACTCCTGATATATCTGATGCTGTAATTGTCGCCCAGTTTGCTTTACCGTCCGATGTTACACATTTTAAAACTTTACCTACTGCATTTGTTCCGTCATTACCTTGAAAACAATAATTATTATTACCGCCAGTCGCAATAGATTTTACTCCAATTGTTTCATGTGTAGCATTGTAATCAGTAGCCTCAAAACTACCACCAATACTCCAACCATTAGTAGGACCAGTTTTAGCTCCTTTTGCATAAATACCGATAGCAAATCCGTCTGAAGAAATCACATTTAAATCAGCACCAGTAGCAAATTCATTTGTATTTACAACATATATACCTCTTTGTTCTGTAGAATTAATACCAATTTTTGCAAAATCATTTATAGCGTTATTTGAATAATTTATTTTAATTTGTGTTCCATTATCAAAAATTTGTGAATCTCCTATATTAGTAGTTGTCGTAAATTTAGCAACCTTATTAATTGTTCCTGTAGGTTTACCAGTAATATCATTCCATGCTACTGTACCTGCTACTACCCAAGAGTTTACCCAAGCCTTAAATGCTGTTAAATTCCATTTTCTACTTTCAAATGTAGAAGTACCTGTTTTTTCACTTAAATCTAAAAGTGATAAGTCGTCAGGATTTGTACTTACGTTGTTAGGATATTGTGTTATCTTTTTTCCCATTTTAATCAGTTATTTTTGTTTCTGTTCCTGTTTCTATTAATTTATCTTCTCCTGCTTCTGTAATTTTAACTTCTTCAGGGTTATTATTTAGTTTTCCGTCGTCAGATATTTTCGAAGTTATACAAAAATCATCTCCATTTAACAGATTTGTATCAACATAACTTCTTAATACAATTGTGTTTGCACTTAAATATTGTATATCACATCTTTTAGGATTTGCAATTCCTGTTAACGGATTATCAACTTGTGTTTTGTCAATTTCAGTTGACATTATAAACCTTGGAGAATTTTCTTTAGGTTCTATTGTTATCATTCCCCATGGATAACTTGCATAGTTTGTTGGAAAAACATGAGTTGCTTTAATAAGCATTTTTTTGTTTTCTTGTAAACTTGTATATTCTGTTGTTTCAGTTTCATCATATAATTGAATTGTAGATGTACCATTCCAATCATCATAAGTTTTAAATGGTAATACTGTATAATTATAATCTACAATATTATCAAATGTTACAAATTCAAGTTTTACAACTATTTCCCAATCTCCTGTCTGATAATTAAACCAGTTTTTATTGTCAATATTATTTGCCACAAAATAAGGGTGTGTCGATAATACATCTTCCCAATATTTCCAATCAATTAAAAAAGGATAGTATAATCTTGTAATAATTATTCCTGAATCATAGGGTTCTAATTCCATAAAAAACGCTTCCTTTTTAAGTGATGAATCAGGCAAGTTGTTTGATACAGATGTTACTTGTAAAGGGAAATATTGTAAATCTACATTTGTTAAATCAAAAGATACTTTATCTAACGTAAATTGATAACCATTTGCTGTATTTAATACAATTACTTTTGCATTTATTGTTTTGTATTTATCATTATCTGACAATTGAAACTCTGCAATATAAGCAATATCATCTTCTAAGTTAAAATCCTCGTTTACATCATTTATAATATTAGTTTTTATCTTATAATCTATGTTGTTGTCGTGATTAATTAAAAAAGTATCAGGTCTTTCAGTCAACCCTCCTTGCCTTTGATATTCAGTTAGTTGACCTTCAAATATTATTCTATTAGTATTTCCAATTTTCGCCCATAAGTAAAATTGCCTATCTAAATCTCCTCTATTCGCCATAAACGTATAGAAATCGACTGTTGAAAAACCATCGTCTGAAATGGTAAAACGTAATGTAAATGTTCTAAGTCCTCCTAAATCAGAATAAGATAAAGTATTTACATATAATACAAATTTACTATCGGTAGAAGAAGGAAAAGAAAAACCTGCACCTGTACCTATTAATGGTGTTCTTACAAATGGTAAATAGTTTTCTTGTGATAAAGGCTTATTCTTATTGTAATCATCATCTACAGTTAGATACATAGCACCTAATTGTATTTGTGTTATTCCTGAAGATACTGGAACTACAAATGTTACTTCTGCGTATGTACCTTTATTATAAAATAACTCATTTATAGTATCGCTTTGTGTACAAATTGGCACTTCTGTATTATATGCTTCATTCCACAATCCAGTTGTTGCGTTTTCTTTGTACTCAATTACTGTAGGTGCAAGATTATCATTTGAATTAATTTTAAAAGATGTCTTTGAGTAGTATTTTAAACATTTATCCCCTATAAAACTATCAGGGTCAAACATAGCAGGAAAAGTAAGTGAAACTGTTATATTAAATCTAACTCTTACCGATGAAAATGCAGTATATGGATTACTTATATCTGAAATTCTTGTTATTGATGCAGAAGTAGAAAATTGACCTGACCTCTTACCAATTTGTGTCATTGGCAAGGTGTCGCCTATACTCATAAAATTTAACCCTTCAACAACAAATTTACTTGTTTCTTGGTCAATTAAAGATTCAAGTGATGGGGAGTTTTCTTTAGGTATATCGTTGTCTGCAAAATTAAATGCAAAGTTTAATGAATCATAAGTAGAATCACTTAATAGTACTGCTGTATAATCTGTTCCTGTACTCCAATTGTTTCTATTTGGTAATCCAGTAATAGTTAAAACTAAGTCAGTTACGTTTGATATAAGCATACTTGTAAATGTTTCTGTAACACCATTTGTGTTATTTACAATATACAATGTACAACTTTGTCCTATTCTAAAACCATCATTTAAAAACGAACCTTGACCTCTTGATAATTTATTTTCAAGTTTATCAATTTTTAACTGATTTTCTATACTTGATACACAACCAATTTCAACTTCAAATTCATGGTCAACTAAAATTAAATCTCCTGCATTGGCTTTAAATTCTTTAGACGAGTTTCCATATATATCGTAAAAATTACTATTTGTTAGTTTTATCGCCATGTTGTTCCATTATTTGATTAAGTTTTTCAATATCGTTGCTTTTAATAGCATCTTGCACTTCTTTAAGTAAAGACTGTACACTTTCTGAACCCTCTATATTAGATAAATTCATTATCGTCTTTTCTGTTTCAGCAATTAAGCCATTGATTATTTCGTCAAATCCGTTCATACACCAAAATTATTAATAAATTTTCTGAATTATTACATTGTTCTTGTAAAACTTAACCTTTTGTTTGTAATCTAACAATGCTTTATTTTGCATTGGTAAATATTCTATTGAAAGTATTTCACAAACATTACCATTTATAGGTGCATAGTTATTGTCAAGTATTTTAATAAATTCTTCTTCAGTCATAGCAGTAGGCACTTTTCTTCTGATAATCCACGAATACAAGTTAGGGTCATTAATTGAATGAAATTTATCCCATAAATAACTTGGGTGCATTTTTTCATCACTATATAATTTACCACTACTATCTACTAAAATAAGTTTAGACAATGCAAAATACTGATTTGTTACTTCCATAATACCTAATGGAGATTTTGTACTTGCATAATTAGTTCCAAAACTTGAATCAATCTTTTTAAACATTTTTAAAAACTGATTTTCAAGCCAATTAACAGATGTTTTTCTTTTTGCTTTAGCAAATGGTATGTTTACACTTGTAAGTCCTTTTAAAAGGTTTAAATCTTGGTTTAAGATAGTTTTTCTCTCTGCCGAATACTCACTTGCTGTATTTTGATAATTGTCAAGTGTGGTCATATCAGAAAAGTCTGTTTGGTATTGGATAAGATACCTTTTATAGATTCTTTCTGTGTCAATTTCATATTCATCAACTGCATTCTCTTGAACAGGTAATGCTACATTAACCAATCCTTGTGATTGTGTTAACCAATAATCCCATCTTTCAAACTCTACTATACTGTTTCTTACTTTGATTTTAGCATTAAACATTGTTTGCATAGCCTGAATAAGTGAACCTAATGTTGGTGTAGAATCAGATACAGTAGGATAACCAGTATTAAAAGCAAAGTTTAATTCAGATTCTAAGTAATCTAATATACCTTTTTTACCTCTGTTTTGTGGTGTTGATACAACTGCAAGATTTTTATACTCTCCCTCAAGTATTGTTGATTTAAAAGTATATCCTAAATGCTCACAACCATATTTCATTAAATCAATTACCTTACAAGCATTATACACTCTTGTTTTGGGAAAAATCAATTCTTTTAATTCTTCTGCTAACTTTTTAATTTGAACTACTAATATTGCTAAATAGGTAATTTGTATTGCTAATTGAATCCCTGCTTCTACAATTTTACCCTGAACAGCAAATGGTGCAAAGGAAATTGCCGAACCAAATTCTTTCGCTGTTTTCGCTAATTCCCTAACTTGGTCTTGTATTGTTCTTGCTACTGAATAAATAGTAATAGATACTACTATTGCTTTAAATAAAGGCTCTTGCTGAATAATACGATACTTAGCATCAAATACTGGTAATTTCTTTTTAGAGTTTAAGAAATCAAATGTTAATGAATCAGCATTCTCAATAAAATTGTCGTGAGCATACCTTTGCTTAATCTTTACCTCAACTTCATTTGACCTTATTTTTAATCCTTCAAGTAAATCTATGTAGTATGGTAACTTTTTATTACCAAATGATATTTGATATGGTATTCCTTCTGATATTCCAATATTATTTAAATGATTCATTACCAAATCTCTACCAACCATAGGGATAATTAAATTGTCTATATTGATTGATTCTTGTTGTACATCTTTAGAAAAATCAACCGAGATTCCTATATCTTCAAGGTTTCTCGGTGTTATTTCTGTTCCATTTATAAAGTGCTTCATATCTTCTTATTGAACCTGTGAATATTTCTTGTAGTAGTATTGCTTACTTTAGTAGTTTCTACAATCTTCATTACACCACCAACTATTTCTCCCATAGCAATATTTGTTTCAGGCTTGTTCTTAATAATTGATTTCAAGTCTTGAATTTCGTCAATTAATTGCATATTTACCCACATATTGTTAGCAGTAGAATTTATTTCATTACCATAAACTAATTTACCTTTTAATCTATCTTCTGCTATTTGAGCAATATCTCTTGTTGTTAAATTACCTGTTTTAGAAGATAAGTAAGGGTTAAGAACTTTTTCACTACCATCTACACGTACTACATATCCATCTTTACCTTGTAAATGAGGATTTCCTAACGCATCTGCAATAGTTGTATCTGTACCTTCATAAAATGTAGGAAGTGAGCCTACAAACGCTGTAAGAGCAGAAATATCAGTAATAGTTTTAGTAAATGGATTTTCTCCAACTTTTGCGTTTTGAATGTTTGAGTTATAAGCATTGAAAATAGTCATAGCAAATTGCATACGTTGTATTGTACGTTGGAATTTTGCTTTTTCTTTTTCAGCATTTAACTGGTCTTCTTGTGCCTGTGCAAGTGATTCGTTAGCGGTAATGTTTCCAGTAGCTGCTTTTTGTTGTAAAAAGTCAATACGTTGATTTAAACGATTCATTTTGTCTTCTACTAATGATATGTTACGCTCAAGTGATTTTACGTAAGTGTCCATACCCATTTGAATCAATTCGTTTGTAGAATTAGCAAGTTTTTTAATATTGTTCAATCTCCATTCATCGTGAGCATAAATTAAATCTTTTTCTTCTTGTGTCCATTCATCAAAAGCCTTTTTCTTAATGTCTGATACTTTATCTTCTAATTCTTTTGCTTTAAATAGTTCCCACGCACCAATTTCTTTATCTTCTGATTCTTTTGCTTGTTGCAATTCAGTACTTCTTTCTTCAAATTTTGTAAGTGTTTCTTTGGTTAAATTATCGTAAATTTTTCTTTGTGCATCTGCTTCTGCTTTAAGTTGTTTGATTTTTTCTGAATCTTTAGCATATTTCTCTGAGCCTACCTTTTCATTTTTAAGATTGTATGTTGCTCTACTTAAATTTTCTTCAGCAGTTGCTAATTTAGTTTGTTGTTGTACAAAATTGCTTAAATAGTCTTGTTTTTCTTTTTCTAAAGATTCCTCAAGTGATTTGGTTCTTTTTTCAAATTCGTCTTTACGTTGTTTTATTACAATTTCAGTTTGTTTTTTTTCTGCATCAATTAGAAAGTCTTGTTCTTCTTGCTTTAATTTACCTAATATTTGTAAATTATATTGTCCATTAACTTGAACTTCTTCCATTTGTCTTTTAAACTCGTCTTCAAATTGTGTTGCTCTTACTGTAGCACCTCTTTCACTGTTATAAAGTTCTATTTCATTAAGTAAATTGATATGGTCTTGTAAGTAGTTATTAATAGTTTTATATTCAATTTCTATTGTTTTTAAATCTTTAATTAATGGTTTGTATGAGTAAGACGCATCATTATTTGCCTTGGCGGTTCCTTGACCTAAAACATTATACTTGTTTAGTTCTTTATTTAAATCTATTAATTGCTCTGAAAAATCAGTAGCATTAGCACCTAACATATCATAAGTTTTAGCAACTCTTTTGTTAAAATCTATAGAGTGTTCAGATATTGCCCATAATTTCTCATAATCATCTCCTGCTTCTAATTGTTTTTTAACAATCTCGTCAGGCGACATTCCTTTATAATCTGCTCTAATTTCTACTCGTTTTGATTTTGCTACTTGTATTGAACGTTGTAATTCCCCAATTCTTTTTCGTATTTTTTCTTCTCTGCTTAATTCTGCATTAGCGATATTCTTTTTTAGTTGTTCTTCAGAAATTAAACCTTTTTTTCTATCTTCTTGTTGCTTTTTTTGATATGTAAAGAAATCGTCATTAATACCTCTTAAAAAATCATTTGCTTTTTTATTTCCTTTTGAAACAGCACCTTGATATAGCAAATATCTTTCTCTTGCTAAATCAGTTCCGTTTGCTAAATCAATAAACTTTTCTGTTAACGTTGTAATACCTTGGATTACAGCAAATAAACTTATACTTTTTAACGCACTTGAAAAACCTTCTGTTGATGCGGTTAACGCTCTAAAAGATGTGGCTAAAGATTTTATAGATAATTCTCCTTTAAAAAATGATTTTATTAAATTATAAAACCCACTACTCAACACCCTTTGTCTAACATCAACTGCTATTAATGTTGCTTTATATAACAAAAATGCAGTTACAACTTGTCTTGTTGCTTTTAGTATTCCACCTATGTTTTCTCCAACTCTTTTAATAGTCCAAGCCAAAGACTTATTAATATTAACACTTGCTTGTGCTTGGTCTATGTATAATGTTAGATTAGTCTTAAAAGCGTTCCAAGCACCATTTAATGTTTCAAGGTTTTTACTTGCTTTTTTACCAAATTGTTCTTCTAATAAAATTGCAAATTTAGGCATTACTTCATCAGTCATTATCTGACCGTTTTTCATCATTTCCCCTAATTTTGCTTCAGATACACCAACAGCCTTTGCCATCAATGAGAAAGCACCTGGCAATCTGTCTCCTAACTGTTGTCTTAATTCCTCTGCTTGTATAGTACCTTTAGAGAACATTTGTTGTACTGCTCTCAAAGTACCTTCTACATCATCATTGGACAATGCAAGTGCCGAACCTGCTTTAATTATACTTTCGTATATTCTTCTTCTTTCCCCTAATAGCAAATTACTCTCCTCGGTAGATGCCATAAAGTTTTTATATGTATCTACAAGTGAAAGCAAATCTTGTCCGTAACTTAATGATATATCACGTAAAAATGCAAAGTTTGCTTGGTATTCTTTTGTTGAACCACTTACGTTTTGTAGAGATAATCTTAATCTGTCAAGTTGAACCTGTGTTGTTAATAATCCTTTACCAAATTGAGCAATTTCATAGATACCAAATGCCATACCCATACGTTGTAATAACTCGGTAAGACCACCTAATGCCTTGCTATAGTTACCAACGTTTCTAAAATTATCTCCTACTTGACTATCTAATTTCTTTAATGCTTTATCTCCTTCTTGTGCTGATTTAGTTACCTTTTCGTATTGTTTCTCTAAATCGTAATATGCTTTAGTGTTTCTTTTGCCTGACTTTTCTAATTCAAGCATTTCAGCACCTAATCGTTTACTTTCGTTTTTTAATTCACGAGTGTTCTTTTCTAAACGTTTATAGGCATTTGCTAAATCATCTGCTTGTTTTTGTTCTTTAGCAAGTTTTTTTGCTTGTAAATCTGCTTGTTTTTGTTCTTGCTTATTAAAGTTGTCAATTGATTTTTCTCTTGCTTGTTGTTGTTTTATTTCTGCAACTCTATTTTTTTCTGCTTTACTTGCAAGTTCAGATTGTAATTTATCTTTTTTGGTTTGTAATTCAACTATTTGTTTTTCAAGTTGAACTTGTTGTTCAAGATATTTATTTGCTTCTTTTGATGATGCAAGAACTTTATTGACACTTTCTAAATCTCCAATTTTAAGGTCTGCCAATTCTTTTTTTAATCCTTTTCCAAGATTTGTTAAATTACCTTCAAGTTTTTTAACCTCCCCCTCTGCTTTTCCAATTTCTTCAATTAATACCTTGAATAATTCATCTTCAAATAAATCTGAACTTTTAATTTTATTAGCCATTTTTCGCTTGTTTTGAACTCTCGTTTAATATTGTATAATACTCACTCACAGACACTTGCTTCCAATCTAATCTATAACCTAACCATTTAGATAGGTATATTAAAGTTTGTTGCAAAGTCATACCTACACCAGTTTCCTTTTTTATTGCTTCTAATTTAGTGTTTTCTACCTCTATTTGAGTTAATTTAAATCTATTCTTGCTAATCAAATATTCACATTGTAGGATTGCAATTTTTTTAATTAATTCAATTTGCTGTTTAAATTTATTGTCTATACCAAATTTATCTACATAATCTGAATAAACTTTTTCAAAAATCTCTACGTTTTTAGTATCTTCTTTTTCATCAAACCTAACGTATTTATATTCTCCTTCCATACATTTGTGCCAATTGTATAATGGCATTTCATCTATGCTTGTGTAACATACTCCCTGCATTTCTCTATCATTTTAATTCTTAATTCTTGTATAAGTTCTTCCTTACTGTCTTCTGTTAATCCAACTATTCCATTTCCATACAATTCAAATAAATGCGTTACAAACGTTCCTATCTCACTCCCTATTCTTCTTTGACTTGTTTTTTTATCATCTGCATCTACTACAAACCCATCATTTAATACCTCAACAAACATACTATTGAAAAATTCTCCAGTATCTAATAAGGTATATGGTGTTCCTGCCTTTTTCATTGGATTAATTTGCTCTGTTAGTTCAGAGTAATATCCAATCACACTACCATCATCTCTAACACCTTTTTGTATTAATTGGTCGTATTGGATAAGTTTTAAGACAAATTCTTTTAATTCCGAATCGAAACTATCTAACCATAAATTAATAGTCTGTAATCGCTTTAAATTGGCTAATTTCTCGCCTAATACTGTTTTATCAAATAAACCCATAAAACAAAGGTAAAAAAAAGAGAGGTAACAATCGCTACCCCTCTAATACTAATTGATTTGCTATTTATTAAGGTATAACAAATGTAGAAGTACCTACATAACCATCTTTATCTAAAGACAATCTTAATACATCAGCAGATGTTTGAGATGCAAATACTAAAGTATAAACTCCGTCAGCACCTTCAGTAGCAGATGTAATAGATACAGATGCATTATCAGTAACATTAAACAATGCTAAATCAGCGGCTAAAAGTCCTTTAACTTTGATAGGGTTTTTAGCAGTACCATAGTCTAAAGTCAATGTAGCAACCGCACCAGTAGCAGTAATTGATGCAAAAGCCAAGTTAACATCTAACAATCCTTCCAAGTTGTTGAAATCTAAAGATGCTTCATCAGTAGTTACCAACCATAAAGAAGATTCGTCAAACAATCTGTAGAAATCAAATGCTACCATAACCTTTTGAGCAGTAGAATCAGTAGCAAACATTAATTTTGCTTCAAAAGATTCGTTATCTACAGGAATAGGGTATAATTTAGTACCTACTTTAGAACCAATCAAGTTTCCGTTAACATCAACTACGTAAACACCAAAGTCAACACATCTGTTATCTTGGATTTTACCTAATAATTGAGGTGTTTCATTCCATAACTCTCCTGCGAATGAACGTTTACCTTGTTTAATAAAAACTTTTCTTCCTGATGGTGCTTCTTCAAATGTAGAATCAGCCTTAGCCATTTCAACATTTTCAAACAATCCTAAAGGAAACCATCTTTTAGAAGAATCTGCTTGGTTAATCAATGCAGTAAAAGTTGCTTCATTGATTGTAGTAGATAAGTCTAAAAAGTTTTTAGCACCTGTAGAATCTTTTAAAGGAACAAGAATTAATTTTGAAGTAACACTTTGTAATGTTACACAGTTTGGTTTACCAGTATTCGATAAACCTAAATCACATTTACAACCTAATGACATAATTTATTGGTATTTAATGAATAAAAAAAATAAAAGGGGAATGGTTACCCCTCAATTAATTAAGGCTTCAATAATGCAGTTTTAGCAGTAGAGAAAGTACCTTTAACAAATGCGTTGTAGTGGTTAGACTTAACGTAATGAACCGCTCTCGCTTCACACAAGATTGTCATTAAGTTTTTAGTAAAGTCATCATTCACATAACCAACTTGAATGTTCAAGTCTTCTCTGATACGTAAGTTAGATTTAGTGAAATCACCAACTAAGAAAGTACCTGCAGTAATACCTGTGTTTTCTACAACTGGGATAGATTTAACTCTAACAACTCCATCAGCAGAATAATGCATAGCATAAGTATACTCACCAGTAGTAGTTTTGTTCAATTCCATTTTAGCCACATCTTCAGGGTGTAACACAATGTAGTTAGGGTTGAACTCTGTTCCTTGAATTTGAGAAATAGCAACTCTTAATACATCATACTCATTAGGAGATGCAATAGACAAAGCAAAACCACCAGCTGCCCAAGCAACAGCATTTTGTAAGATACCAGTCAAGTTATTACCTGAACCATTACCTGACAATACTTGCTCGTCTAATTTCAACTCTACCAACTCCATTAATTCGTTGTTGATTTCGTTTCTCATAAATGGTAAGTCAGCAATCATTTCTTTAGATACTTTAATCCAAGAAGTGATTTTCTTAACTTCTACAGAAGTTTCTACTAAGTTGAAATCTGCTTGTGTTTTTTCAGCACCTTCAGCAGTCATACCAGCACCACCTTCTTGTCCGTTAGACTGTAAGTAAGTGATATACTTAGATGTTGTACCTGCTGTGTTAACTAACTGACGTAAGAAAGGCATTCTACGAGCAATACGAGCAACACCTGCTTCTAATTGAGATAATGCAACAGTTCCACCTGAATAGTTGTTAGTGATAGTCATAGTTCCTACCGCTTTAACATCAAGGTTCATTAAACCACCATTTTCTTTTACTTCTGTGATTTTTTCAATTGAAGATTCAAAAGCATCAGCAATAGCCTCACCCATTGACTTGAAAACATTTTTCTTTTCTGTTTTCGCTTCTTTCATACCCTCAACGATACCTTCTAATTTAGCAATAGCAGTTTTTACCTCTGAGGTATCAGCCTTGCCTTCTAAAGCATCTAATTGAGATTTAAAAGCATCTAATTCCGTTTTAGATACTGAGTTTGCAGTTTTTTCTGCGATTAATGAGTTGATTTTATCAACTACTTGTTCAGGAGTCATTTCCATTTTAAATAATTTTTAATAATTAAACAATAAATCTTTCGACCTATGTTGGGTTTAATTATAAAGTGATTATTTAATCGGCTCTATTACTGAACTAACATTTACACGGTTCTTTAAACTTGGAAGTTGTAAACTCAATTACAATTCCACTTAAATCAGCATCAAGGATATTCTGTATTACACCTTTATCTGATTCGACACCAAATCTACTAAATACATTTCTATTGAAATCTTTTAACGTTTTGTAAATTGGTTTTTTGTTAAGAACTTTTATAAATTCTTCTTGTAAAGAAATCATTGGCTCTACTACT
>JACCDP010033773.1_pt1 | contig 41002 bp, 59 predicted proteins | sample 7445841 | NCBI WGS metagenome assembly JACCDP01 (sample SAMN15323441, study PRJNA562643) | freshwater metagenome | isolation source: river surface water | place: USA:Blue River Watershed | collected 2017-08-17 | reverse complement strand
GATATAAATAAAATGGTTGAAAAAACTGTAAAAAGAATGGAATATAGATATTACGTTGTGGAAGATTGCGTAAGAAATATAACTGTTAAAATTAAAGCACTTGGTGGAATAGAATGAAATACCTAAAAACATATAAAATATTTGAGAATTATAATAGATTTGGATCCAGAACTATTACTGAATCTGAGTTTGATAAAATCAGAAAAGAGAACTGTAAAAACTGGACTAAAGTTGAAACTGAACTTTTTAGAGGTATGCCAGATTTGGGTGATTATGTTTTTGTTGATCCCAAAATGGGTGACTTTAGAAGTTCAATTGAAGATACAAATATACATTTAGAATTAATGTCAAATCTTCCAAGTTGGAAAGATTATCCAAAATATGATAGATGTGTTATTGGTGGAACTCCTGGATCAGCAACAGGAACTTATGGTGATACTGTATATGAAGTAGTTCCATTTGATGGTATTAAAATTGGAGTTTGTCCTTTCTCAACTGTGTGGGAATCATTTGGAAATGAGTTTAATGAGTTTGGAGGTGATATTTATTTAGTTGAGTATTTTTTAGGGTCTATTGGATTAGATTCAAACTGGATTCAAGTTGGTGGTGAAACACTTGAAACTAAATTAAAATCAATTAAAAGTTTTGATTTAGAAAAAGAAGAGGTAGATGATTTTATTATTGATTGTGCTATATATCTTAAAAAATCAAAAGAAGAAGTAACTGGTGAAGATTGTTACAACTTTATAAATGACTACATTTTTAATCCTGAAAAAAGAGGATTTGAGTTAAAGACCTATGACATTGATTTTAATGTAAACAAAGGAAAACAAATTTGGACAGAAGGGCCAGTTCTTTTAGTTAAATATGGTTTAGTTTAGAAACTTCTAAAATCTTTAACATATCCAATATTTTGCATTACTGGTGCCATATTTTTGATTCCTGTTATTGGAGCTAATGTTTCAATTCTATTCCAATCTAATTCGTCTTTCATTAATTCCGGATTCTCGGTAAACAAAGTAATTAAGTTTTGCATATTCTCTTCTTCTGTAAGAGTTTTATCATACAAATGACTCAACCTTTGTTTATTTTTTTCTATAAAATCAACTACTTCTTTATTAACAACTGGATTCCAATTTTCAAATTGTTTTAAAAATTTCATAGAGTATATATAAACTTTTTGTAATGGAATACTATAAAAGTAGTATGTGTCACTAATACTGTCATAATGTCAGTCAAAAATTAATGGCACATCATTTGACAATGTATAACCAAAAAATAAATAAAATATGGCAAAAGATGTAATTATAGGAATTGACTTAGGAACTACAAATTCGTGTGTTGCTGTGGTAGAAGGTGGAGAGCCAATCGTTATCACAAACTCCGAAGGTAGGAGAACAACCCCGTCTGTAGTTGGTTTTACCGACAAAGACAGAAAAATTGGAGACCCTGCTAAAAGACAAGCAGTAACAAATCCAACTAAAACAGTTTACTCTATTAAGCGATTCATCGGAAAAGACTTTTCAGTTTGTAAAGACGAAGTAGGGAGAGTTCCTTATGCAGTTACTAACGCTGGAAGTAATGTTCCTGGTGTCAAAATTGATGATAGAGTTTACACACCACAAGAAATTTCAGCTATGATTCTTCAGAAAATGAAGAAAACTGCTGAGGACTATTTAGGATACGAAGTAAAAAGAGCGGTTATCACTGTTCCTGCTTATTTCGGAGATGCTGAAAGAACTGCTACTATTGAAGCAGGTGAAATTGCTGGTCTTAAAGTAGAAAGAATTATCAACGAACCAACGGCAGCGGCACTGGCATATGGTTTAGATAAGAAAAACACAGACGCTAAAATATTAGTATTTGACTGTGGTGGTGGAACACATGACGTTTCTGTTTTGGAAATTGGTGATGGTGTATTTGAAGTAAAATCTACTGACGGTGATACTCACTTAGGTGGTGACGACTTTGATAACGCAATCATTGAATGGATGGTTCAGGAATTCAAATCTGAGAACAGTATGGATCTTTCTAAAGATGCTATGGCTCTTCAACGTTTGAAAGATGCAGCTGAGAAAGCAAAGATTGAATTATCTTCAACTTCTCAATCTGAAATCAATCTACCTTACATCACGGCAAGAGATAACATGCCTCTTCACTTTGTTAAAACTTTAACAAAGTCACAGTTTGACCAAATGACGGCTAAACTTGTAGACAGAGCTGTGGCTTGTGCGAAAAGTGCTCTTAAAAATGCTGGTCTTAAACCATCTGACATTGATGAAGTAATCTTAGTTGGTGGTTCTACAAGAATTCCAGCAATTCAGGAGGCAGTAGAAAAGTATATTGGTAAGAAACCAAACAAATCGGTAAACCCTGATGAAGTAGTTGCTTTAGGAGCCGCTATTCAAGGAGCTGTATTGACTGGTGGAATCACTGATGTTCTTCTACTGGATGTAACTCCTCTTTCACTTGGTATTGAAACAATGGGTTCAGTTATGACTAAGTTGATTGAAGCTAATACAACAATTCCGACCCGTAAGTCTGAAACGTTCTCAACCGCTTCTGATAATCAACCATCAGTTGAAATTCACGTTCTACAAGGTGAAAGACCGATGGCTCGTGATAACCGCTCACTTGGTCGTTTCCACTTAGATGGAATTATGCCAGCTCCGAGAGGTGTCCCTCAAGTTGAAGTAACATTAGACATTGACGCCAACGGTATACTTTCAGTTTCGGCTAAAGATAAAGCCACTGGTAAAGAAAATCAAATTCGTATTGAAGGTGGTTCTCAATTATCAAAAGAAGAAATTGAAAGAATGAAAGCTGAAGCCGAAGCAAATGCTGAAGCTGATGCTAAAGAAAGAGAAATGGTTGATAAGTTAAATGCAGCGGACTCTATGATTTTCCAAACCGAAAAACAAATTAAAGAGTTTGATGAAAAACTTTCAGCTGAAGATAAGACAACTTTAAATGAGAAGTTGGCTGATTTGAAATCTGCTCATTCTGAAAAGAATTTAGAAAAGATTGATGAATCAACAGCTAGTTTAAATGAAGCTTGGTCTACGATCTCTACTAAGTTGTATCAACAAACTGAGCAACCAACAGATGAATCAACTAACACTGATTCTGGATCTGATGAAGTTCAAGATGCGGACTTTGAAGAAGTTAAGTAATATCTACTTTTAGGTCGTAAGTGGGGATGAGGAACGGAGCAGAAACCTCTTAGTAATAAGGTAAGGAAACGAAAGCAAGAGAGCCCTATGTTTTGACCCCGTTCAAGTAAGGATATGAAAAACAAAAAAAACCCAGTCTAAGACTGGGTTTTTTGTTTAGTAACTTCAATTAGATTAGCCTCATCTTCTCTAAGTGATAGGACACATCCTCCTAAATCAATTGCTATTGGACCTTTGAATGGTGCTCTAAATAAAACAGTAATTTCTTTTCCTATCATAAGACCCATTTCGATCATTCTAACTTTGATATCTGAGTCTTTAATATTGGAAATATAAACTTTATGTCCGTTTTTGATTGAAGATAAATTCATAAATTTTTATTTGAAAGGATTAGTACTTTGTGGATCTAAACACGTTTACATGATGTATTCATCAATTCCTCTTGGTTCTTCATCGTGTAATCTTTCCTGATTACCCATTCTACCATTTTTTTCAATAGTATCATTGTGTTGAATATGACAGGAAATAAAAAATTGACTTTGGTCGTTAAAGTTAAATTCAATTTCGTAACCAACTGTATATTCCATACTCATTAGTGTTTCTTTAGCATCTTGTAAAATATCTAAAACTTTAGTAATATCTAATTTCATTGGCTCTAAATTAGAAACACCAGAGGAAGAATCATTTTCTATGTAATCATATTTACTTTCAACTGTCTTTCTAATATCAATATACCATTTTCCGTTTTGTTTAGAAGTAATGTTGTTGCTTATCGGACGGAAACTAAAGTCCATATCAATTAAATCAATGAAAATATCTCTCATAGTTTTTTCATCAATAAACTCTGAGCTTTCTTTTATAAATTCCTGATATGTCTTTTTAATCTTCATAATTAATAATCATCATAATATTCACCTTCTGTTGAACGAAGAACTCTCATTGAGTTATCTTCGTCATCTTGTGTATTTCTTAACTCATTCGATGATGGATAACAAAAACACATTGTATCACAATAAGGATAATATTCACAATCTGCATTATTTAATTTTACAACTATTTCAGGTCTTGAAGTTGATGTGCCATTTGTAATATTTTCTCTTGGTGTCATACTTTGTGAGTCTTTATAGAACCAACCATTCTTTTGAGCAAATTGTTTAAATAGATCAACATCGGAATCAAATGTTGTGTAAATTCTATCCATAAACATTTCTTTTACTCCGTTTATTTCAGCATCCCAAAGAATTGCTCTTCCTTTAATTTTATTTGATTTGTATTTACCATCTTTAACTTCCCCATTATCATCATAAAGAATAACAAGAGAAACTTGAGGGTTTGATGTGTAAATTTCAAAGTAATCAGTAGAGACTTCAGACATACAAGAATTGTTTAGTGTTCCACCACCATCAAGATAATTTTCATAGTCATACCAATAAGCAATTGTGTCTCCTTTAACAATATCAAATTGTTTAAGAATATCTGCTGCAAAATCATAAGTTGCTTTCCATTGATTTGTAAATTCCTCTACTTCTTTATCGGTTACAGTTATACCAGCATTTCTTAAAAGAGGTCTTACAAGTCTTCCGATTCTAATAGGGTTTCTTGATGTTTTCCAAATTTGAGAATCATCAAAGTCTGCTAAAGTAAGACAGTCTTTGTTTAGAACTGCGTATCTTTTTTCATCACTATCAGTTAGTTCTTCAAAAAGAACAAATACTTTACCAGATGTTGGACTAATAGTTTCGGATTTAATTAAACCTCTTTGTCCATCATCTGGAGTCCAGTAATCTTTGTATCTATCATAACCTAAGACATCAAATATACTATCATTTAATGAGTTATGTGTTAATTGACGACGTGTTCCAACTTTATAAACCTCAGGTCTTCCTGTGATTAATTCTTGAACTTTTCTATCTGGTGTAAAAGAAACTTCTTCTTTATTATCAGTAATATCAATATAGTTATGTTGAATGTTAAAATCTTTTGAATAGATACTTAATAAATCTGTTGCAATTTTATTAGTTCTCATTCTGTTAAGAAGATTTATAAATTTTTTTGAAAAAACAACTTTAGACTCCATTAAAAGCTCAATTAGGACATTCTCGTTTAAAAAATCTGAATAATTAAATAGTTTCATAAAAGTATATATTATTTTCTAAAAATCCAATTTCTTATTTTAATCTATTTGAATAAAAAATATATATCTTGCTATGGATGTCATACTTAATAAAGTTCTTAAAAACAAGATAATTAAATTAATTAAAGATTATACTACCGATGGTATAAGTGAATTAGTTTTAGATTTTCCTCTTTCTGAAAGCACGTTTCATTCAATAGAATTAATAGAACCTGAAAAAGATATTCTACTACATAGTTTTGATACGGACTTTGATTACTCTTACTTATTTGAAGATTTTTCTGTTGATGATAAATTAAGAATCTATCAAATACTAAAGGGAATTTAGCATTTGTAAAAGTTCCGGTTGAGGAAATAAATCAAATTTATCTTTTCTGACCTGAGTGTGTGTTCTTAATCCACCTAAACTAAACCACTTATCATTATATTCAAACCAATCTTCATTATAAATTCCAGATTCAATTTCAATATTCCATCTGTTCTTTAAATAAAGTATTAGTTTTCTAGTAGATTCTAATTGAACATCTGTATACTTTTCCCAATATTTATATCCTCTGAATGGTTTACTTAACTCAACAACATCGTCACTATTTATAGGTTTATTTACATAGTTGTAAAACTTACCATCTTTTCCAAGTGTGAGTTGACCATAGTTACAAATCTCAATTGATATAGAATTTGAATTTAATTCTTTACTATTTTCTGATATACCTAAATGATAAGCCCAATATCTATCATCAAAGGCTTTTAAAACTTTACCATCCCACAAACTGATATCGGATGATGAAGACTTTCTACCAATTACAAAATGAGCTGCTACTTTAAGTGGTTTGAAATTTCCATTTGAATCTAAAATAGGTTGACCATTTTTATCAACTTGATAACCTTTTTCCCAACCGGCAATAGTCCAGTCTGGACGAGAACCACCAGCAGTGTGATGTAACCAAATAGTATTTTTACTTACTTCTTGTTTAATGAACTCTTCATCAGTTAAGAAGTTTTCATATATAATAAGACCATCAGAACCTACATAAGATATTTTTTGAGGAATATCTGATTTTCTATTACTTTGAGCAGTTATTTCTACAACTTTTTCTTTTTCTTCACCAAACATTTCAATTTGACTCCAAGTTTGAAATCCTAATATACCATCAACACGTATACCAACGTGTCTTTGGAAATTTGTTACAGCTACAAGTAAATTTTGTCCAAAATAACCATCGATTCTATCAGTGAAAAAACCAAATTCTTTTAGTTTTGTTTGAGCAAATTTGATGTCATCACCATACATCTTAAGTTTTAGAACTCTTTTAAGTTTCATTTCATCATGTTATTTTTATACCTTTCAGCTTGTTTCTTTTCCATGTAGGCTTTGACATCTTCATAAGTTACGTTACCTGGATTACTGATGATTTTTTCAGCAAATCCTTCTTCTCTCTCAATCTTTTTGAGTTCGTCATTTTTCTTTTTCTCTTCGTATGCTTCGTCAGCAGTTTTCAACAAATGACCTAAATAGAAATCAACACCTTTTTCATAAACCATGTCGTGGTCAAATGTGTTTATAAACTCTTCAAAAGTTTCACCAACATAAACTGCAAAATTTAAATCATGTATCATGTGGTCAATATAAAATCGAACATCTCCAACATTACCCTGTGCGTAAATTGTCGTTCTATAACTTTGATTATAAAATTTAGAAAATCTATCTTTATCATTGAAAACTCTTGCACCATTTTTTTCAATTGTTGCTACAACTCCTAAACTTTGTCTAAAGTATCTACTTTTTTTGAATTCTTGTGCAATTCCAAAACTACAAACTATATTTACTGCCATAATAACTTATTTATTAAAATTTTGAAGCTTCCTTAAACAAAAAAACTCTATAGAATTCTATAGAGTTATATAATTTTTTGTTATTCTGTTTCTATTTCAAACTCTTCTTCTTCTCCTGATTTTTCATCAAGTTCAATTTTAAGGTCTATTAGATAGTCTTCATCGATTTTGTTTATTTCTATTTTCAAATATTCTGGTTTATCACCATCAATAGGACTTGGTAACTGACCAATCACTTCAAATGTGTCTAAATCATACTTTTTTAGTTTGATATCACACATCATCGGTTTCTCTTCTGTTTTAGGAAGACCTTCTTTAATATCGATTGTGATTATTAAAGTATATAAGTAGTTATCATCTGAGAACTTAATTGTTAAATTATCATACATCTTTGAGTATTTAGAAACTTCTGAACTTTGAAGACTAACACCTAAATCTTTAAAAGACATTTTATTTTTCTTCTTTGAATCTATTTTAGCTTTTTGAATTGATTTTTCTTTAGGTAGATCCATATCATCAACATCACCTTCTTGATACTCAAATATTTTATCAATTTTCTTTTTTAATTGAGCTAAGGCAGTTTCAATGTAGTTCTCAGGAGTATCATTCAACTCTTCTGTAATAAATTGGTAGAATTTTCTAATTTTCATAAAGTATATATTAAATTTTCATTTTCATATTATTTTTATTATATTTGTAATATGAAGAATTTAGGATATTGCTGTATTCCACTCGGGTGTAATCAGGGTAAAAAAAAGAAAGAACAAATTTTAGTAAATAGAAGTATGGTTCGTAAGACCTTTGATAGTAAAGGTCTACCCTATGTTTCTGAACTGATTATTCTAAATTTAATTGATACAATTAAAGTATTAGACTGGAACCTACAAAACGGTATCTATGTATATCGTATGTCATCTGATTCATTTCCATGGATGTCTGAATATATGTTTGATGATTTACCCGATTTTGAAACAATCAAAAATTTATTAAAACGAATTGGTGACAAAGTAAAAGAAAATAGTATAAGAGTATCATATCATCCAGGTCCTTTTAATGTTATGGCATCTGAAAGACAGGAAGTCATTTATCGTGCTATTGCTGAATTAGACCAACATGCTTATATTATGGACCTAATGGGACTTGACCAAACAACATTTTACCCAATCAATATTCACGTTGGTACTACCAAACCGACAACTTATGATGCTGCTAAGAAATTTTGTGAGAGTTTTCAACTCCTATCGGATTCTTGTAAGAAAAGACTTACAATTGAAAATGACGACTCTCCTAATCAATTTTCAGTAAAGATGCTATATGATTGGATCCATAAAGAAATCGGAATTCCTATTGTATTTGACCAACATCATTTCAATTATGGCCCACAAGATCAAACTATGGAAGAAGCACTTAGACTTGCCTACTCTACTTGGGGTGATGTAAGACCACTAACTCATATGAGTTCACCTAAAACTTTAGAAGATTTTACAGGAAAACAAACCGCACACGCAGATTATATTTATGAAGAAATTAAAACATTTGGTCTTGACTTTGATACAGAGATTGAAGCGAAAGCCAAAGACCTCGCCGTTATCAGATACAGACAACAATTTCAAGTTCTCAAAGGGTGATTTTGTTAGTGTTGATACTGGTAAAATTAAGCGTTCATCTAAATACATCAAAATACCTCACGATGGTAAATGGACGTTCACTTTTACTGGTAAAGTCGTTGGTATGGAAAAAGGATCTAAAGAACATATTTATATAGTTGAATGTTATTCAAGCAATCTTAGATTTCCAGAATCTATTTTAAGACATCAAAACTCAGATGATGAAAGAGATTGGAAACTTAAACAATTATTAAACAAAAAAGAGAGTCAGTGACTCTCTTTTTTTATTTACTTTCTAACTCTTTTTTTTCAATTTCTAATTCTTCAGGATGAAGAAGTCCTCTGCCATACTTTTTGAATCTTTGAGCATATCTAGTCTTTACCCTATCGGAAATAGGAATAGAAGAACCTTCTTCATCTAACTTAACAAAAACCATACTGGTAGAACAAACTAATTCTTGCTTACCAGTGTGAACATTGTGTTTTCTAGCTTCAAGATTTATAGTCACTGAAGTTTTTCCAAACTTACCAACAGAAGCATAAATTTTAATTAGATTTCCAACTCTAACCGGACATTTGAAATCGACTTCTTCAATTTTCTTTGTTACCATTTTAGCTGAGTCACAAATTTGACAAGCATAGGCGGCAGCTGCTTCATCTAAAAAAGACATCATGTTTCCACCGAAAAGATTACCGTGCACTCCTAAGTCAAGTGCCATACAAATTTTTGTTGTTACTAGTTCCATTTTTATTTATTTTATTAGTTTACAATATAAAAGTTGAAATCTAAAGTTACTGGTAACCAACTGACTTCAACATTAATTTTTCCTAAAGGTTTGAATTTATTTTCTTCAATTGAAATCACAATTGTTCCTGGTTTCAATTTAGAAAATATTGAATTTATCAATTCTTGTGGTAAAAGAGCATCGTTCATAAATACAACTGTGGCATCTGAAATATCACAATTCAAAACATCATCATTTATAAATTCAACATTTTCTAAATCACCTATTTGATTTAAAATATCTAAACAATACTTATATCTCAATTCACTTAATTCTATTCCTATAATTTTTTTGAAGTTTGAAATAAGAGAAAGATGCATAACCATTTTACCGTGACCGGATCCTATATCATAGAAAACGACATCTTCTGGAAAATCTACATTTGATTTTATCCATTTGTAGATATTTTCAGTTCCTACTTTTGTTATTTCACCATATGCGAACTTTTCAGAACCATTGTAATTTCTAAGATTGTTTTTATACTCCTCTATGTTTCCGTTTAATAAACTATCCGCTGTGGTTTGGTTTTCTAATTCCCATTGTTCTTCTGTTGATAAACTATGCCACTCACCTAAATATTGAGAAATTGATTTAAGAGTGAATAGTTTATTTTGATAAATTGTATTTATCGAATCAAAATTTGTTATAGTTTTTAAAAAGTCTTCCATTAGTATTTAACTATTTCTAGTCCAGCATTTTTAAGGAATTCTAAACCAGACAAATCTTTATAATCTTCCATATAAACTAATTTTGAGATTCCGGATTGTAATATTAATTTAGAACAATCTTTACAAGGTGAATGTGTTAAATAAAGTGTAGAACCCTGACAAGATTGACCGTGTTTAGCACATTTTAAAATAGCATTTGCTTCTCCGTGAATTACAAACCAATGAGTTTCATTTTCTTCAGTTTCACAAGAATTCTCAAATCCAGTTGGAGTTCCGTTGTATCCATCAGATATAATCATACCGTTTTTTACTATAAGAGCTCCAACTTGTTTTCTTGTGCAATGAGAAAGTTTAGCCCACTCTAAAGCCATATTCAAATAAGTTTTATCATATCTTTCTTGTTTAGTCATTGAAATAGTTTATTTATTTTCTTCTTTCTTATAAGCTTTCTCACATCATTTTTAAATACTCTCTTAAAGGCTTGTTCTGTATATATTCTACCATTATGTTTATTATCGAATGTTTGTAGAGCACCTTCAATAATTATATTACCCATTAAATAGTCTTTTAATTTTCTCTTTTCTGAATTCTGATTTATATTTATTAATCATATCAGCAATGACAGGAGATGTTAAAATATAATTACCAGAGCCTCTCAAAGAAGATTGTTGTATTTTTTGAGAGGCTTGTAATAATTTATCAACTAAAGATTTTTGATTACGCATGGTGTTTTTCAATCTGAAGAGAATTCAACTCAATCAAATTTTTTCTACCAAAAATCATAACTTCAACTTTTACTTTTTGATCTTTCATACTTTCAACTGTTCCGATGAAATTAGCAAAAGGACCATCAAGAACTTTGACATCTTCTCCTGGAACAAAATGATTACCCATTTCAATACTCTCTTCTTTCTCTTTTTGGACACCAAGCATTCTATCAACTTCAGCTTGTGTCAGTGACTGAATAGTTTTATCACGCGATGTTAAAAAACCAGTAGCTCCGTTTACAGCTTTTAAGTAATATTTTAACTCACCAACTGCATTTGTCTCAACGAAGATATATCCAGGGTACATTACTTTTTCTCTTTGAACTTTCTTTCCATTTTTAAGATGGAAAGATTTTTCAGTTGGAACAACGACACGACCAATTTTACCCATTAAGTCACCTGTTTCACCATCTTTAATAATTCTTTCTGAAACCGAACGTTCTCTATTTGATTGAGCTCTTACGATATACCATTTCATTTCTCTAACATTTTCTAAAGTTTCCATATTAATTTAATTTATTGTTTTTCTAATTTTTTATAATATGCTAATTCTTCTTTTATAAAATCAAAATGATTTTCTATTAAGAAGTCTAAGTCAATATCTTTAATTTTCAATTTAAGTAAAAGAAGTTTATAATCTGACTCAGGAATTACAGATTTTTCTTTTTCACTTTTTGACCAAATCCAAGACGGATAAGGTTTGTCTTTCATAAAGTGATACCATAATTCTAATCCTGCTATCTTATCTATTGTTTTAAGGTTCAAAAGTTGAGATTTATCAGGAAATCTTTTAGAAAGAAGTCGGTTAATAATGAAAAAGAATTCTTCTTTTTGCTCATCACTGACCCACTTCCAATTTGCTTTGTCCTTAAACATCGCGTTTGTAATACCTAAAAGATGATTATCAATTATCATTTGCCTTGATATTTTGTTTCCATTTTATCTAAAATTTCTTCTGGAAGATTCTCTAATCTCAAATCAATTAACTTTACATTGCTATTAATGTTTTCTACAATTGACTCAATTTGAGTCTTACTTAATTTCTTTTTTTCACAAATTAAATCCGCAATGTTCTCATAAAGATCCGGATCATTTAAATTGACTTCACCAAACTCAACTAAGTAATTATCATAAATTCCTTTAGCACCTTTAGCTCCGATTCCTCTTTTTTTCCCATTCTTAATTTGAGACCAGACTGAACCAATATTATCTGATTGATCACCTGAAATTATTTTAATAACTAAAGATTCCATAGGATCTATTTCGACTATTTCATATTTAGTTAGAAATCTATCAAGTAGTCCTAAAAACTCAACATTATCATTCAAATTAAAAATATCATTGTTAGGAAGATTCCTAACATTTGATATAAAAATCTGATAGTTTTTTGGCATAAACAATTTCTCTTTATTATACATTTCATTTGTCATGATATTTATGTAAAGAGGTTTTAAATTCCAATTAACAATTTGTTTAATATCATAATCATTTGAAACAATAATAGTCGATCGACCTTCAGAGTTAGCCTTTGTAGTTAAAAAAGAAATCCAATCATCTCCTTCGACATTCGGAGCTTCTAATATTGTAACTAAACCAATCATTGATTGTTTGAATTCATCATAAGCGTTATAAACAAAAGACCAGTCAATATCAGAGTCTTTTTTTCTATTTGATTTATAAGCTTTAGTAAGTTGTTTTCTCCAAGATTTTTCTTTAGAATCTGAGACAAGATAAACATTAGCAAACGGATACCACTTTCTGTAGTTGTTAATCGCGTTTTCTAATGATTTATGTAGGGCACCATACAATAGGTTGTTTTTGTGAAGTGTGAAAACCAATCTACTCAAGATGTAGTTTCCATCTATTACTAAATCACATATCATTAAAATATAATTATTTTTTAATTATATCAGATAATAGAAGTTTAGTTTATTATATCGTCTATCTTTTTGTCTCTTTCTAAAATAAGAAATCTATTTTCTATAAATTTTTCCATTTCATATGGAAAAACCACTCCATTATTTTTAAGTTCAGTCCAGTATGGTTTACCTAAAATATTTAAAGTAGATATAGCAACTGATATATGGGCATCAATATACCCGTTGTGTTCATACTTTTCACCTAAAATATTATATTTAACATTTGTTGGACCTGAAGTGCCATAGGATAATGTATTAATATATCCAGATGTTGTTGTATAGTGAGAAGAAGTTCCAGAAAGTATTATTCCAGAAGTTCCAGAAATTGTTATAGTACTAGGCATTTATAATTTTATTAATAACTGTGTTTAGTTCACCTTTGGAAATCGATCTTGGACCAACAGTTAAATCGGTCCAATTTTGATTACATAGTTGGTTTATTATTGAATCAATCTTAGATTTATCATCTACTATGAGAAAATAGTGAGATTGTTCTGATTTGTCTAAATCTCGAAATGCTTTGCCAGCGTAAACACCTACTCTTCTTACAGCAATATCTGCTAACAATTTATCTTTTGTGTAAGTAAAGCCAGTATTTTCTGTTGATTTAATTTTTTCTCTCTTTTTATCAGATTTTTTCCAGATTTGAAAAACACATTTGACCGAATAACTCTCACCATCAAGTAAATAAGAATCATCTGGCAAAACCTCTTCATATTGTAAATGATAGAAATCAGGTATCTTATTTTTCACACTTGGTTTAGCAAAACTTAATGGTAAGATAAAAGCAATTGTATCAGCAAATTCAGAACTTCTTTTAATAAAATTCATTGCTAATGATCCTTGTTTACCAAAAGGTGGATTTGAAATAACAATTACTTTTTCTCTTTGAGTTTCTATTGTTGAGTGATTCCAAGTTAAATAATCGTGAGTTATAACTCCGTCTAAATGTGGAAGAATATCAATTCCTATTTTATTTGTGTGATTTATTTGAGAATAAAAAGCTCCGTCTCCACAACAAGGATCTACGACCAAATCAAAATCAGAAAAGTCAATATTTGATATCAACTGTTGAACTAATTCTCTTTTTGTGTAAAATTTATCTAAATCCGATTTAAGAATTCTTTTCATCAAATATTTTATTAAAAAATATTAGTAAAGTTTAAGAAATTTTGATATGAGGATTCTGAAGTATTTTAGTCTTAAAATCATTATATGATATAGCGGACTGAATTCTTAGTTGACCTTTTGAATCTCTTTTAAATCTAAGTTTTATTGTGCTACTTTCTGCTAACTTTCTATATTTAATTCTGAATTGAAGCCAGGCTTCTTCTTGTTCATCAGTTCTTTCTCCTTTGAGTCTATGAGAGGTCAACTCATTATACATTTGTTCAAAATCTGATGTTTTTCCCCATATATCCGGTAAATAAGATTCCCATACTTTTATTGGCATCAAAATAAGATACTCTTCAACAATATTCTTTTTATCAATGCCATCATGAAAACCAACAGCCAAGATAAAATATTCAGCAGTAGTTTCTTTAATCGTGAGCTTACCACCTTCTATTTCTAATCCTGAGATTCTTTTAAAATCACCCATCTCAACATCAGTTCCAATTTTCATACATTTAATACTCCAGTTTCTGGGCTCTGAAAAAGTATCAGGGTAGTAATCAAATTTAACATCATCTTCTTTTGGTGACCAAATAACTTCAGCAATACCGGAAACTAGGTCTTTTTCTAATAAACTATGATATTTAGATTTATCCCAAAGTTCGATATTTTTACCACTATCTGCTCTCCATTTAAGATAAGTTTTATCCATGCCACCTTCAGCATCCCACTTATGTGTTTTTCCGAATCTTTGAAGACCGTTATATCTTCTTACATCACCTTCATAAATAAATCCGTGTAATTGTCTTGCCCTGTTTGCTTCATTTGAATTCTTTTTAAAGACATAAAGATATACTTCTTGTCCATCAGATGTCATTATTTTTGAATCTTCTGGCATATATCCTTGATGTTTTTTGATATCGGAATCAAAAAAACTAACGTTTTTAATCCTTAGTGCCGCCTTTGGCATATGTATAAATTTGTCTCTATCAACTGGAGGTTTTGTTTCACTTACAAAAATACAATGTGCGTATTCATCAAAGTCATACATACGCATCCACTTTTTAATTTTTGATTTTTTATATAAACTACTTTCTAATAAATCATAAACTTTAAATGTGGTATGATAAATATACAATTTTGCCTCGTTAATGAATTGAGAGTATGATTTGATGTTCATAAAACTATATATTAAATAAGTTTTATAGGATATTATTTATTTGAATCTCACGCCATAAAGTTCTGAAATCTTCTCTAATTTCCTCTGGATAATCCCAAATATCTTTTTTAGAAAAATAGTCATACCATTTTTTACTAACCTCTTTTTGAACTATTTTGAAATTTGCATGTAAAGTTTCAAAATCACTAAACTCTTTAGTGAAGTTTACTAAATTTTTAATAAAATCAAATTCAATCTTATTGATAGATTTATGGAACTTAGGGTCTGCATAACATCTAAAATAATGTAGAGGGATTTTTTTAATATCAAACACTTCTCCAGGATTTGAAAATTCAGGATGAGTAAAGTAGAATTTTAAAGTAGAATTTTGTAAATGATCTATAAGTTCTACAATTTGCCTTTGAATTCTTAAATCAAGAAAGACCCAAACAGTATCATCTTCAAAATAACAAACAGGAATATTGTGCATCTTTTTAAAAAAGACATAATCTTTACCAACACTCCAATCACGGTTGTGTCTTTGTTTTTTTGGTATTAATTTATATAAGTCCATTTTCTTTTAGAATAGTTTTGAATACTCTTCTTTGGTATTCTCTTGTTTCTATTTTATGGTCTCTCCAGTAATTTTTATTTCTGTTAGGTGAAAATTTTACTTTATTTTTAGTTTCATATTTTTCAGTTGATAAAGTTTTTGCTGAAAAATACTCTTTAGTTCCTAAAAAATCTATTAGGGTAGATTCTGAGGCATAGGAATTATTAACGTTTTGAAAAGAATACCAATTCTGACGCAAGTGTTTACTGAGGCGTTTTTTAACGACTAATTCTTGTTTGAATCTTCTCCAACCACGACCCCTCATAATTACAAATGTATAAATTATTTTAGAATTTCTTCAATTTTTTCTTCTCTATCTAATCCAGTTGTGTCAATTTCAAACAATGCAAATCCATCAATTCTTGAAGGTCCTACATATTTACCCCATACTGATTTTCCTTCATATTTATAAGCATTACTATCAGGGCTATTTGTATGTAGATGAAAATTTAAATCAGTTATAATTTTCATTTCTGAAAAATCTAATTCAATTGTCTGGTCTTTATGGTGGTGTTGACTTGATTTTATTATAAATTTCATTTTAATAATTCTGTTTTTCTTAAATCTGAATTTTTACCAAACCAAACCTCAAGTGATGATTTTGATGCTTCATCTTTTGTAATTAAAGTCATCCTTGGACTATTAATAATATCTTGATACTCATCGTCTACAAGAGCAGCTAAACCTTTTTTATACTTAATCTCATACTGTTTAATATCGTTCTTCATCTCCCACTCGTTGTATTCAGTTTGAGTATAGAAAAGAATTTTCTTTTTAGTCTTTGATTTTGGTATAGCAACTACAATAGGAGTTTCTACTTTCCATATCATTTTCCTTTCAAACATATCTGGCCAGTATTTATGAAAGAAATTAATTAAAAGACCAGCGATTGAATTACCATCAACGTCAGCATCAACATAAAAAAGAATACGACCGTATCTTAAGTCTTTGAGACTGATTTCTGCTCCTAATTTGAGACCAATAGCCGCCATTAAATTTACTACTTCATCATTTCCAACTAATTTTTGATTGGTCATTTCAGAAACATTTACAAACTTTCCTTTAAGAGCAAAAGCTCCCATTGTTTCTGGAGTTCTGTATTTTCTAAATGCTGAAATAGCAGAATCACCCTCAAATAATCCAATAGAACATTTCCAACGGTCTTTACCTTTAGCATCAATTAACTTTTCTACTTTAATCTTTGAAAGTTTCTTATTTAATTCTCTTTGTAGTTTAGAATCTTCTGCAGTTTTCTTTTGTTGAATCCAATCTAAGATAGAATTAACAATCTCAGATTTTAGAATAGATTGAATTAATTTAGTTGATACTTCAAAAGTAGAACCAAAGTCTTTTATTTCTGTAATCAACTTCTCTTTAGTTTGAGATGAGAAGGATGGATTAATTATAGTAGAATCTAAGAAAAGAAACATATGTTGTTTTAACTCAGATGGTTTAACATCCACTTTATGTTTTTTAGCAAAGAAAGCTCTTAGCTCAGCAATGATTTGATTCATAATATAATCAACGTGTGTTCCACCATCATATGTTTCAGTTGAGTTAGCAAAACTGACTTGTTGAAATCCATTTTCTGAGAGTGCAATACCGATTGACCAAGATTTATCTTTTGTTCCTTCAAAGAAGTAATCTTTAACATATAATTTAATGTAATCTTCAAATGAGTTGAACTGAAGTAGTTTACCGTTGAAGTGAATTTTAAGATGTGTATTACAAGCTGCTAAGTCGTGGACTCTCTTTTCAAGCATCTTAAAGTGATCTTCATCAATTCCTTCTAATGCGAACTTTTCAAAGTCGGTTAAAAAAGAAATCTCAGTATGTCCTTTTGTTGATTTACTAACTATTGGTTCAGTTCTTTCTCTCATATTATTAGAGAAAGTTTGTTTGAATTGATTTTTACCATCACAAGTTTCAATAGTAAATCTTTTTGAATAAATGTTTGTAAGAGTTGATCCAACACCATTTGTTCCTGCCCAAGAACGGGCTTCTGAGTCATCAAAGTTAGAACCAGCTTTTAGATTTGAGAAAATCATTTCTGGAATCCATTCTTTATGTTCAGTATGTTTAACAACAGGAATTCCACCGTTATCCCAAATAGTGATAGTGTTTGTTCCCCTATCTATACTTACTTTGATTGTATTTAATTTTGAACCTTTTCTTTTAGACTCATCAACAGAATTTGTAATAATTTCATCAAATATCTTTAGAAAACCAGGATTGTAAGTAACTTCTTTAAGTTCTACTCCTGATTCTGATATTAACCATTTGTTTGATGTATGTGGTTTAATTGAACCAATATACATACCAGGTCTCAAAATAACGTGTTCTATATCATCAAGCTTTTGAAACTTCTTATCAATTGACATAAAAATTTGAATTTTTTAGATGTATATAGTAAAACTCTAAATTTGTTTATTCCGGCATATCTGGGAATCTACTATCTGGCTTAAATGGAATAGGAGGATTTACCTCAAAGTTTTTATTCAAATAATCTTTAAGTTCGTTTTCAATATAGTTTTCTGAAACTTCTTTATCTGGATCTTCTAAACTCATTTTTAATGAAAGTGAGTTTGAGAAATTTTGAAGAACTTCTGGTCTGATTGCTGTAACTAATTTATCAGATACAACAAAAGCTCTTGTAAATCTGTCTTTTACCGGTATCTCACCTTCAGCTACTTTCATAGATCTATCAATCAATTGTTTCAAAAAACCTTCATAGGTATCAGATGAGTCTTGTAGAATCGGGGCTAAAATTTTATTGAATGCTCTAGTAGATCCAAGTATCATTCCTAAAATTGCAGCTATCGGAAAAAACGGAGCAAGTGCTATTGGTATTACTCTATGAAGAGCTTTTACAATTCCAACTTTTAAATCAGTTCTCTTTTTTGCCACTTGAGCATCTTTAAAAAGTGCTAATAACATTCCAAATCTCATATCAGTTCCTTTTGACTGTAGATATTCAGATAAGTGTCCTCTATGTGCGTAATAAAGATGTCGATTGATTTCTTCTTCATCGGTTATGCCTAATCTTTTGAGTTCAGCTTTGAAATTATCATCAAACTTTTCTAAAATTAGAAATTGATTATATCTTTTTAGTTTACTCATTATTGTATATATTAAAAACTTAATATTAACTTAATGTAATCATAATTATAAGGTCTATAAAAAACCGAACAAATCATCTACATTATCCATATCAGAAATTATGACATTTATAAATAAATTATGAAAATTAAAACACTTTTTATATCAGACGTTCACTTAGGAACAAAAAAATGCCAAGCTGATAAACTTTTAGATGTTATCAAAAACTATGAATTTGAAAAATTAATTATAGTAGGTGATTTCATAGATTTGACCTCACTTAAAAGAAAATTTTATTGGCATTCTGACCATTCAACAGTAATTCAAAAAGTTTTGAGAGCATCAAGAAAAGGAACTGATGTCGTTTATATTTTAGGAAACCACGATTTTTATTTAAGAACATTGATTGTTGATGAGAATATAAATCTTGGTTCAATACTTATCTGTGATGAGTATTTTTATACAACTTCATTGGGTGAGAAAATTTATATCTGTCACGGAGATCAGTTTGATGGTTTTATAAGACTACATCCTTTTCTTTACTCATTAGGTGACTGGGCTTATGAACTTAGTTTCAAAATAAATAAATGGTATAATAAGATTAGAAGATTATTTGGACTACAATATTGGTCATTATCTCAATTTTTAAAATCGAAAGTTAAAAACGCAATATCATTTATAAACGATTTTAAAATTCTATCAATAAAAACTGTCAAAGAAAAAAACTGTGACTCAATTATGATAGGTCATATTCATACACCAGCTATTGAAAAAATTGAAAATTTCACATACTACAACACAGGTGACTTTTGTGAAACTTGTTCATTTCTTTATGAAGATTTAAATGGTGAAATTAAACTTGTTTTGTTAGATTAGGAAAAACAAAAATAAGTTTTTACTATATACGAATTATGATGACAGAAAAAAGTATATCACAATTCTTATCAGACGAGTATAAAGAGTTTGCAATGTATGTAATTGAAGGTAGAGCTATTCCTTCTGTAATTGATGGATTCAAACCAACCCAAAGAAAGATTATTCATATTGCTAATCAAATTTGGCGAACAGGAAATGAAAAGACACTTAAAGTTTTCCAATTAAGTGGTAAAGTTGCTTCAGATTGTTTCTATCACCACGGTGATATGTCACTTTCAAATGCTATTATCACAATGGCTCAAAGATTTAAAAACAACGCACCTCTTTTAGAAGAAGAAGGTCAATTTGGTTCTTTGAGGTCTCCACAACCAGGAGCTCCTCGTTATATTGGAACTAAATTATCTGATAATTTTAAATTAATCTATAAAGACTTTGAACTTCTTGAATTCAAAGAAGAAGAAGGTGAATCAATAGAACCTCATTATTTTCTTCCAATTGTTCCTACTGTTTTATTAAACGGTTCTTCAGGAATTGCTGTAGGATTTGCTTCTAACATCTTAAATAGAGATATCAAAACAATTATCGAGGCTTGTCTTAGAGTTCTCAATGGTAAACAACCAGGTGAAATTAAACCATCACTTAATGGATTTACCGGAGATTATATTCAAGACAATGAAAATAATAAAAGGTGGATAATTAGAGGTAAATTTGTAAGAGCGAATACTTCTACTGTTAAAATTTCAGAACTTCCACCATCAATGACTTATGAAAAATATGAAGATATTTTAGATAAGTTAGTTGATGATAAAGTTATTGTTTCTTATGACGATAATTGTAAAGATAACATTGATTATACAATTAAATTTACAAGAGCTGATTTAGAAAAATTAGACGATGAAAAATTAGTTAAATTATTAAAGTTAGAAGAATCATCTACAGAGATATTTTCAACACTTGATGAGAAAGGAAAGTTAATGATATTTGAATGCACTGAAGATATTATAAAATACTTTGTAAATTTCCGTTTAGAATATTATAGTGTTAGAAAACAATATCTATTGGATAAAATGAATAGAGAATTAAAGATTTTATCTAATCGTGGTAGATTCATTAAGGCTATTTTAGATGAGAAATTAAAAGTTAATAATGTTCCTAAATCAGAAATTGTAAAAGGTATTGAAGAGATGGGATTAGATTTAATTGATGACTCTTATGACTATCTATTAAGGATGCCAATCTACTCATTAACAAAAGAAGTTTTTGAGAAGTTAAAACAAGATTTTCTTGAAAAGAAAGCTGAGATTAAAAAAATGGAAGAAACTGATCCAAAGGATATGTATGTTGATGATTTAACTGAACTGAAAAAAAAGTTTAAATAATTATTTTTTATTTTAATTTTTAATATATATCATATGTCTGATAAAAAAGTTCTCTCTTACGAAGAGTTTGTAAACGAAGAAATAAATCTAAAAAAAGCTCTTGCTGGAGCTGCTTTAGGTGCTGGATTAATGTTTGGAAATCCAACCGATGCCACTGCTCAACAACCCGTTCAAACTGAAATAACTCAAACATCGAATTTAGATTATTCAAAAGTATTCGAAGTAGATAGTTTGTTAAAGAAAGCTGATATAAAAACTAAAATAACAAATCAAATTTTTAGTGGTCTTTCTGGAATTAGAATTGTAACAAATACCCCTGATAAAATATCTTGTTCAGTAACAATGAATGCTAAACCGGATAACTCTAATGGTGTTTGCTATGCTACTATGGATGTCTCTTTTAAAGATGGTAAATATAAAGTTGAGTTCTCAAATATTTATTTTGTTTACACTGGAACTCAGCCACAAACAGTAGGACAACAGATAGGTCAGAACTTAAATGCACAAATCACAGGAATGGCTACAAATGCAGTAACTGGAAGTATTAGAAATCCTATTTTGAGAGGTGTTGCTCAACAAACTGCTAATACGATTACTAGAAATAATCAAATACAGTCCCAAACAAATAGTAACTTATATTATAAAGATTCTAAAAATCAGACGTTTGTAAACTCTGTTGATAGTGAAATAAGTAGAATTACAACTTCTTTACAATCTGCTTTCTCAGCAAATACCAATGATGATTGGTGATTCAAATTAATTTAATAAATAATTGTAATTTCATAATAATTTAATAAATAATTGTAATTTCATAATAATTTCCATAGTTTTGTAAAAAATATTCAAATGGTCTTAAAAGAAATAAAAGAATTCGTCATTTCTCAAATGAAAGAAGCTGATTGGGAAGTCGATCCATCAAGAGATTTAAGAAGATATGTTTCAAAATATTTAAACATTAAAATCCCAACTAATGAGAAAAAATCCTTTACTATAAACGTTCCATCTGGATATTCTAGTAGAGATCTTGTTATCACAAGAAAAGAATTAGGTCTAAATCTTTTTCATTTTTGGTATTTAATGAGATATGTAAAAAAATCTTGTGAGAATGTAGAAAAAAGGAGAAGAGACAGAGAAATTTCTAATCAGTGGAATAGATTTTTGGAAAAAAACAAAGACCTAAAAAGAGATACTAAATTAAACAAGATATTAGACTAATGAAACAGGAGCTTATTAATCTTATTGAACAAAAATCACCAGGTGCAAGACCACTATATCTTGTCATCCGTGGATCCCATGCTTATGGAACTAATGTTTCATCATCAGACACCGATTATGCTGGGGTTTTTATTCAATCAGAAGATGATATATTAGGTCTAAAATACAAAGAACAAATCAATGATGATAGTAATGATACTGTTATATATGAACTTCGTAGATTTCTTGGTCTTTTAGGAAGTAATAACCCAACAGTATTGGAATTACTCAATACTCCAGAAGATTGTGTTATTTATAAAGATCCTGTTTTTGATTTGATTTTAGAAAACCGTGAAAAGTTTGTAACTAAGATTTGTGCTAACTCTTTTGGTGGTTATGCTAAGCAACAAATCTCAAAAGCAAAAGGTCAAGATAAAAAACAAAACTGGGAAAAAGATAAAGTAACTCGTAAAACTCCACTTGATTTCTGTTATATCCATAAAGGTGAAAAATCAATTCCGCTTGTCAATTTTATGGAAGAGAAAGGTATGGACCAACGTTTTTGCGGTTTATCTAATTTACCTCACAGTAGAGATACTTATGCTCTTTTCTATGACTTCAAAGAAGAAGAAACTAATGGAGAGATTAAGAATCTAGGATTCAAAGGTATTGCTTTTGAAGACTCAAATCAAGTTAGACTATCATCTATTCCAGTTGATACTCCTAAGAATTATTTTATTGGACATATCTCATATAACAAAGATGGTTATTCACAGCATTGTAAAGATTATCTTTCTTATCAGGAATGGTTAGAAAATAGAAATGAAGCTCGTTGGGTTGATGTAAAATCTCACGGGCAAAAGATTGATGGTAAGAATATGATGCACTGTAAACGTCTCATGGGTATGGCTCGTGAAATTGCTGAAGGAAAAGGTATTGTTGTTCGTAGACCGAATGCTGAGTATTTAATTTCTATCAGAAGGGGTGAAGTTGATCTTCAGACTCTAATTGATGAAGTTGAAATTGAGATTAAAGAAATTGATAGATTGTTTAGTGAGGCTAACTTACCAGATAATGTTGATATGGAATTTATACATAATTTAATTGTGAAAATCAGAAAACAAATATATAAGATATGATGATAGTTTTAGTAGTTTTATTTTTTCTTTTTGGTATCTCTCTTGGAGGTTTTCTACAGAAAAGATTATTTGAGAGAGCACTTAGAATTGAAAAAGAAAAAGCAGAGGAATTGAAAAAAAATCAATTTATTGAAATTTCTAAAAAAGTCAGAAGTGGTAAATCAAAGTTTAGAACTCGTGTTAATGATATGGTTTATTTATCAGTAAACATTGAAGAGCACGGTGATGTAGATTTAATCTATCTTATAGATAAAGATGATATCGCTATTTTTCAAGAGACTAAATGTCTTTATACATCTGATGGTATAGATAAGAGTCTAATAAATGAAATAATCTCGACAATCTACAAAATATATGGTAAAAAAATAAACGATGTCGTTGAGATTTTAGGATTTACCTTTTATAGAGAAGAGTTTGAAAAATCTTTTAATATAAAATTTGAAGATTTGAAAAAATCTAATCTTTTCGGAAACCTGATAAATGAAATTGATGAAATAGATAAAATAAAAAATGAAAATAAAAAGAAGTTTAATATTGATGAAATATTAGATAAAATTTCAGCTTTTGGTATTGCATCACTTTCTATTGAAGAAAGATTATTTTTAGACAATTACTCAAATGAAAAGGGAAATTAATGTAAGTCCGTGGAAACACATTACTACAACTTCTAAGATAAAGATAAACAATTATAGTTTAGACAATTATTTCACCATCTTAATCGAAAAAGATGGTGAATATTATTTTATAGTCGAAGAAGAACAAAAAGTATTCGATATTTCACAAATGCCTAATTATATTAAAGAAGATTGGATAAAGTATAATAAAAAATCCGTATCTTTGTCATTACTTAATGAACAGATTAAAAAACTCACAAATGATTACGATCAATTTGAAGAAGAGCTAAGTCTCTTAAAATCATTAAGAAGAGAATTAATTATAAATGGAATTATATGAAAGATTTATCTAAAAGAAAACCTCGTAAAATTGAAGATGATTTTGCCCCAGTTGGAACAAAAGATTGTGAAATGAAATGTGAGAGAAATGTTATTATGACTAAACAAGGACCTGTTATTGTATGCTATGGTTGTAACAGAATCGTGATAGATAATAGAGATTTAAAATAAAAAAGAGAAGTAAAAACTTCTCTTTTTTTTAATTTATTATTTTTTCAGATGTTCCATCCGTGTAGGTTATAATTAGTAAACCTTTAGTATCTAATGAAACCTCCTGACCTATTGTATTAGTTATTTTTAATATCTTCTTTTTGTCTCTAGTATTGTCAATTGATATTATATCAAATGTCTCTTGAACACCATCAAAATCAACCTGTGTTAGTCTATAATAATTAATACTATTAGTAAATTTGAAATCTCTAAATGAGTAATCTACTTTTGTATTTGAATTACCCATTCCACTAGTAACATTGATATTAGTCCAATTGGTTCCATCTTTTGAACGTTCAATAAGAAAATAATCATTATCTTTTTCAGAAGCAGTCGACCAATTTAATAAATTGTAAGTTTCTTCATTAGAACCCTCAAATGAAATTAATTCTACAGGAAGTGATATAGGTGTTATATCCCATAGTTCTATATTATCAATCCACCATTCTTCTCCAGCTGAATTTACACGACAATAAAAATCAATAGCGACTGATGTTAAATTCGGAGCTAAATTTAGTGTGTAGGTTGCTGGTGTTAATGTAGATGCTCCGGTTGTCGCTGAGTAGACATCACCCGCTGGTGCTGCGGAATTAGTGAAAGACCCGTTTGCTGTGTGAGTAACTGAACCGGTATTAGTAAATGCCCAAGTTGCATTAGAATTACCAGTTATTCTCATTTCAGTTACATAAGTTCCACCGTTTGATGATACTTGAACACTTAAATAATCAGCAACATCCAAACCTCTGGTTGTAGCTGTTGAATTTGAAAATGTGTAAGACGCCAGTCTAAATTTGAGTTGATATGATTTACTTGGATTTAATGCAACAGTCGGTATCGAATACCAATCTTGTTCTAATCCAGATGTGCTACTTCCTGACCCATAAATTGCAGCGGCGGTCGTAGGAGATACAGAAGCATTTGTAAACCAACCTGCGGTAGGAGCCGGGGTAAACCAGCCTGCTGCTAAATATGTAGCAGATGATGTTTCCATATAATCATACTCTATTATTGTTTGACTAAACAATATAGATGTAAAAAATAAAAATAATGTTAAAATTATATTTTTCATAAAAGACGTTTTTTTTATCAGTTTTATATATTAAAAGCTTTGCCCACACTAGCTTAAAATATTAATCAATAATTTTTATTTTAAGATATTTTGTATTATATTTGCATTATGGATAAGAATAGAATTAATGATATGGTTGATAGAAAAATTATAGAAGCCTTTAAAACAGGGGTTTCAATAGGTGCTGTTCAATCTGATCTTAAAGTTAGGATTAATAATTTCACTAAAACAATCAATAGTGATCCTAATGTTAGTTATGATGTTCTTTACAACAGTAAGTTTGAAGATATAAAAGTTATACGTCAGAGATATGGTATTACATACATCAAACAATGTGAGAAAAGAATTAAAGACTTAAATTGGATTCTAAATAAGAAACCTTCATTAAGGAGATACTCTAACTCTGAAATATTTAAACTAATTCAATTCAAAGAAAAATTATTAAAAAAAGAAGATTCGCCTGCTTAATTTCTTTGTTAGGTCTAATATTTTCCTTATCTTTGTATTATGAAAATTGATAAAGGAACACTCTGGAACATTCTTGAAAAATATGACACTAAAGAATATGACCTTCTTTGTGAAGGATTGTCTAATATCATTAGAGAAAGACAAACTAGCAGTGATTTTCTAAATATCTACACTTACTATGATAAGATTGATAAATCTGATAGAAATATTATCGAAGAGCAAGTTGGTAATCAAATTTCTGGAGTTCTCTTCTCAATCTAATCTACTTTGTCATCTTAAACTTTATACCAATAGTTAGTTTGTGTATCATAGGTGTCTCACTGTCTGTTCTGTAATTAATCAAATCCTGAATAGTTAAATTAATTTTATTTTTTGGAAATAAAACTAATTGATTGTTTGCATTTATTATTTGATTACTAAACTCAGTCATACTTGGTTGAAAGTAAATCTCACTTATAAATTGAATTTTTTCTGTTGTCCACTTTATTCTCGTTCTCAAAGAGTGTCTGAAATATTCTTTTTCAGTTCCATTGTTAAAAGAAGTTTTTTGATATAGAACTGCATAGGACAAAGATATTTTGAATTTATCTTTTTGTTCTTTTTTAATACCACCTCCTATTCCGATATAATTGTCATTATTAATTCCTCTAATAAAAGAGTAGTTGTAAGTGTGTGTTATGAAAGCATCAAATTTAGAATTATTGTATCTTAGATTTTGTCTACTCAAATATTCGTTATTTGTAAGTTGTGGTGAATATTGTATTATATAAGTTGGATTATAATCAAATCCAAACTTTTTATAGTCTACTGAATTAAGACCACCTAAAGTAAGAGTTAGTTGATTTCCTGTTTTTGTAGTTCCATAGACTCCGGTTAGTGTGTTATCAAAAGACCATTTTAATTGACTTAAACCAATAAAAGGTAAAAAACAAAGTAAAAGTAAAAGTTTCATATTAGTTATTTTTTAATCCATTCTTTGAATCTTATAATAGATTCTTGTAATGATTCAACGAAGTTAAAGTCTTTTAGAAACTCACCAAATTCAGCTACATATTGTTCCTTTGACTCATCATTAGCATTTTTTAAGAATTGCCAGTTGAATGAAAGTTGATTTGGAGTTTTGAAACCAAAAAAGTCCAATACTTCTTTTTCTAATTTTACAGCTTCTTCTCCATTCCAGTTGTGCCCAACTGCTATTACTCCAGCTTCTTTATCTTTTAGTAAATTAGATTCACCTAAAGTTGTGTGTCTATTTTCTAACCAAGTCAATCTCTCAATTAGTGATGTGTAGATTGCATTCATTTTACCCCATCGTATAGAGCCAAAGAATATAACGATATCAGCATCAAAGATAGCATTTGCTACTTTATACATTTCATCTGATTTGTTATTAAGTGCAGCCCAACATCTGATTTGACCAGTTGGATTCTTTTCTTTATCATTTAGTTTTGCATCTTTTAGACCACAAGTATTTCCTCTTTTAGTTGAAACATTACCTTCACAAGGAAATATCTTAAGTTTAGATACATTCATTATTTGACATCTATCACCACCTAATTTTTTCATTAGTTCTTCAGCTATAATAGAAGATTTAGGAAGTTCTTTATCACCGCTCCATCTATTAGAGGTTGTTAAAAAAAGAATTTTCTTTTTATTATTCTTTTTTAAATAGTTATAAAGCCTTTTTAATTCGGTCATAATTTATATATTAAATATTTAATACACTTTTTGAATTGTCATTAAATATGACAAATTGTCATATAATATTTTTTGGTCTATAATTTGACAATCGTAGTGAAAAAAATATTAATACTATGAGAAAGATTTATTTATTTGACCTATCAGATTTATTTTCACTAAACTCAAAAAACATGTTTAGTGATTTCAAAAAAATGAATAACGAAGATGAATACTTTCCAAAAGAAAATGATCCTCGTTATAATAAAACAATTGAAGAAACTGAAACTGAGTCTCACATAGTCAGAAAAGAAACTTGGATTAGCACCGATGGAACATCAAAGTTCAGTAGAACATACTCTGAAAGTAAAAAACAAAAACCAAAGTTTGATGTCAATGTGCTTGAATCTGAATTAAAAAAAGCAATAGAAAAAGAAGAGTTCGAAAGGGCTGCTCTATTAAGAGATGAAATTAAAAAATTGAAATCTTAAAAAAAAGAGGACTTTCGTCCTCTTTTTTTATAAACCTAATTGTGTTTTTAACTCTTCACTAATTGTATCTGGAATTGCGGACCGTGGTATGGATTCTCTTTTGAGTTTCCAATGAGATGATTCCCAGTCTTTAATTTCTTGGTCTAATCTCATAAGAGAGGCCTCTTCTAAATTGACCTCTTCAATTTTCATTATTAAGTATTTTTTGACCTCTTCTAAGTCAGACTCTAATTGTAGTAATCTTTCTTCTCTTCTCTTGAAATCACCAGATTTGGATTCTAAATCTCTTTCTTTCTCTGAGAGAGTTCTAATGTCTCTGTCAATTTTTAATTGTAATTCAGAGTATTTGATATCTAAATCCTTTGATGATTCCAATAAACTTCTATCTAAGTTTCTTTCTTTTTCATTTAGAGTTTGAATTTTATCTTCTAAATCAATTTGTTTTTCTGTTAACTCTCTGGATCTTAATCTTAAATCATCTTCTTTTTTGTCTAATGATTGTAGTTCATTTTTATAATCACCTTCTCTTTTCTCAACTCTTTTAAGACGAATTTCAACCTCATCTTCTTTATCTTTAATTCTACGTTCTCTATTATTTAAGTCTTTTTCTTTCCATTCTATTTCTCTGATTTTAGACTCATCAAAATTTGTTATTGGTGAATTATTTTGTTGAATAGAAGATAGAACCATCTCTTCAATAAATGGAACTAATTTTTTATGAAACTGACTTGGAGTTGGAAATTTTTGAACTTTCATATGAGTTAAAAGTTCTGATTTCCAATCAACTATTTCAAAAAACTCAGGATTGTTATCAACAATATCTTTATCTATTGGAATCACTTCTGATTTTACAATGTAGTTATATTCTTGTAAGATAGTTCCAACTTTAAGTATAAAGATTTTTTTATCTGGACTTATATACTGAAACTCTTTAATCAATTTATGTTTGACTTTCATTTCAAAAATTATATTTTGAATTATATATAAAAAACCGTTTTTTTTGTTTTATTTTTCATATATTTGTTGTAATGTTATCTTTAAGTAAAGAATATAATCAGATTTTGAATCTTACTAAGTTCAATGTGAACTTCAGTAAGTTTGTAGATAGTTGTGACCTTTTGAAAGAAAGTCCTGATTATATTATTGAGAAGTATAATCATTGGATAGGATTCGAACCAACGGTTGATCACAAAACATATACACCTGATGATATGACCGACTTTTTCAATAAATATTGGAAAATGTGGAAACCAAGTACAGAAGATATAAATTGCAAAATAAAAAATATTTTGATGTATCTCTACTCAACTCAAAATTTGAGTTTATTAACAATGGTTGAAAAGTTTGAAGAGTATATCGGATCACTAAGTATGATATCAGATATTCAAGATAAAAAAGGACTACATCATCGAACAGAAAAATTTGTTCATACCGTATTAGAAAAGAATGCAAACAATGTAAAAGTTGTTTTAAGAGATATGAAGTTAAAAACATTATTACATGAAATATAAAGATAAAGGATTTTTAAAGTATCAAGAAAAACAGAGAGACGGGGAAGTTGGATTCTGGGCTCATAAGTCTGATAGACAAATTCGTAGAGAAAGAGAACACAGGATGAGCACATTCTATCAAAGGTTTTTGATAAATAAAATTGACAAGTATTGGTGGAAAAACCTAAGAGATAGTGATAAAGAAAAAATTATGTCCCTTCACTCAATACAATCAGACGCTATGATGGACAAAGGTGATGATAGATGGTATTCTGATCCTGTATTTGAAACTTGGTCAGAGTGGTTCAATTATATTTATTCAACTTTTGAGACAAATAGAATATCATTAAGAGAGGATAAACTCAAAATTTTAGGAATATAAAACTTTACTATGAAAAAGGGTGACAAACTTATTTGTAAAAAGGATATAAAAAATATATTCGGTTGGATTCTTTTTGAAAAAGATAAGACATATGAAGTTCTCTATGTTGATAATGAGAAAACTGAGATTATGGTAGTTCTTAATCACAAAATGTATGGTAACGAATATAACGAGTATTCAATTGAATGGGTAAATGAGAATTTTAAATATGGTAAAAGATAAAATATCATTAGTAATTGAAACTTTGATTTCTGCAACAGAGTCAGGTAATTTAAGTTGGAATGAAGATAATTCCTCTTATGATAGGAGATATAAACGAAAAATGATAGCGGTCGGAGAGGATACTTCTCTTTATGAATTAGAAATAGAGTATAAGCTCAATAATGAAAAGTTTATGTTAGACAAAGCTCCATCACTTTGGATTAGAAATCCAAAACTACCAAACGGTATGTTCTATGTTTATGGTGGTAAGCATGATTTAACAAAATTGCGAGATATGATAATGGTCAAATTCTTACCTGATTTTCAACCAACATTAGGTGATTTAGAAGATACACTTAGTGAAATCGCTAAAGGTATTAGCATTTCTGAATTCAGAGACGGTAAAATAAATAAAATTTTAAATTAATAATATGTATATCATTAACACAAACTTAGAAGAAGTACTGAAAGAGTTTCAGTTTGTAGAAAGTTGGGTAGACACCATCTGTCAAAATATCTTACACAAAGATAAAGAAGATTGTAAAATAACCATGTTCTATAATTATGGATATTTCGTTCCAAAAGGAAAAGGTTCTAAACCCGAACAATATGATATGTTATTTGATGATAGACTTATATATGAGTTATCAAAAGTAAGAGTAAACGTCACTGTTAAGATTGATGAATTTATGATGACTAATCGCCTTAAAAGAGGAATGATTCCGGAATTGGTAAAATCTATGGTCACTGAAATTACTAAATACAAAATGAGTATTGAGTGTGAGTTTCACCAAAACCAAGAGGTTAAAGATTCAATTCCTGCTTTTGATGAAAGTGTAGTATCTATTGAGGTTATTAGAAAAGAAATCGGTTCTGACAAAATAGAAGAAGAGTATTTTGACATAGATGATATTTTAGATAAAATTGCTAAGCACGGTATTGACTCATTAACTAAAGGTGAAAAAGACTTTTTAGATAAGAAAAGTAAAGAAATGTAATGAAAGTAAATCAAATTTATCAAGGTGATTGTTTGGATTTACTAAAGAAATTAGATGATAATTCTATTGATTTGGTAATAACGTCACCACCCTATGCCGATTTAAAAGTTTATATTGATAATCCTGGAATACTTGCTGACAATTATGTTGAATGGTTTTTACCAATTTGTAACGAAATTTGTCGTGTCATAAAACCGACTGGTTCTTTTATTTTAAACATCAATGATAAAGTAGAGAATGGATTTAGACATCCTTATGTGTTTGACTTAATTTCTGAAATTCATAAAAGAACTGAATTAAAAATGTTTGAGAGACTTTTCTGGAATAAAATGAAAGGTCTTCCAAATAGAAGTCGTTTTGGTGACCGTGTTGAATATCTGTTTTGGTTTGCAAAAGAAAAAGGATTTAAATTTTACTTAGATGAAATGAGAACCGAATACTCTGAGAAATCAATTCAAAGAATGAAAAAACCTCTGAAGAAAAGATTTGCAAGACGAGAGGGTGATAGTGATTTAGAGTATAAAGATTGGTCACCTAATCCGTTAGGAGCTCTTCCGACTACACTGGTTAATATTTCATCTGAATCTAAAAAAATTGCTGACAACCACGTTGCTGTTTATCCTACCGAACTCGTAAAGTATTTTATAAAAGGGTCAACTGAGGAAGGTGATGTCGTTTTAGATCCGTTTATGGGAACTGGAACTACTGCGGTAGCTTCAAATGAATTAGGTAGAAACTGGATAGGATTTGAGATGCAACAGGATTATATAAATTTGGCTAATAGTAGAATAGAAAATAGTAAACTAGTATGATAAGAATTACAAAAAACACCTCAAAAGTTTCAAACTTAAAATGGTTTACCAAAGCTGAAGTTGATCCTGGATATGAAGGAAATGAGATAGACAGTTTTGTTATCATTCCTGGAGTTACAAACTATAATCACATCTACACTATGGGTCAATGGTTGTGTTTTGATAGTGATAATAGTTATATCGGTGTTCAATTCAATAGTGAGGCTGATTTAGAAAGGTATTTTGTTCAGTTAATCAGGGAAATTAAACTTAATCAAATCACAAACGTTAATGTCGATGTTGATACAAAAAGTAAGTAATATGAGTGGAGGTTTACTGCAAAAGAACAATGTTTGATGATGAAAAAAAAGTAATCTGTTCTAAAGGTAAGATTTATAAGTCTTATCAACCAACAGACTTTGAAGACCAATGCGGTATTTGTCTTTGGATAGAAAGTGAAATATATGAAAAGGTTCCAGTTACTGTAAAGGTTTTTGATAAATTCTTTACAACCTTAGGTGAAATGAGAGATACTAAATTAAATGAGATTTTAAAATGAATAAAATGCAAAAATACTTATCAGATAGTGAGATAATGAGTTGGAATGACCGATTAAGTGGGACTTCATATTTTGTGATACCAAGATATCATTCTCACAACTCATTTCCAATGATAGTCTTTAAACAAACCATAAAAAAAGGTTTAGGTTCGTTTGGAATAGACCCACAAGAAGAAGTGGTTACATTAGACCCACACATGAAATTCAACTTTTCTTTCTCTGTTGCAAAAAATAGAGTAGATAATTTTTTTCATATCTTTAATAAATGGTTCTCAAACAAAATAGAAACGAAAACAATCTATCAAGACAGAAATAATAATGAAAAAATATCAGATATTGATATACCCGATGATATTATTAAATCTAAAAAAGAATTAAATCACAATATTAAACAAAAAGAGTATACTAAATTTACTTATGAGTTTGAAGGAAAACTTTCTTCTATTATGGCTTATGTTATGTTCTTAGAAGATACGATTGAGATATTTTCAAAAATCTGGGGATATGATGAATCTGGCAGTGAACACACATTGACTAATTTTTCAATTGGTGATATCGTTTGTAAAGCAGGTGACCAATCAGAAGATTATATTGTCTTAGATTTTTCTCCTACAAAGATTGGGAAAGATTTTTATATTGATTATGAAATTTCTAAAATGATTACAAAAGGACAAATTATTCAATACGGAAACACTGAAAGAGTAAGTGAATCTGATATTATTTGGAGTCGTAATAGTAGAATTGATGATATTTTAAAATAATCATTTGGAATTTATAAAATTATTACTATATTTGTAAAATGGGTGAAAAAATAACAAATAAGACATTACTACAACTAGGTTTAGTTGCAGGTATAACTATTCTTGCTTATGCAGGAGTTGCGGGTTGGGGTTGGCTAGTATTTGCGTTAATCATTACACTTTAATGGAAAGATGGACCAGTAGTATTTATTCTGACTTCTTAGAAGGAGAAAGAATGAATTGCTATTGGTTTTGGTTTAAAGGTAAGATAACAAGAAACAGACGTAAAGAAACTGGTGAGATTTATGAACAAAACTTATCAGGAACTTTAGAGTGGAATGGGATTAGATTAGAAAATGGATTTAATCATTGTTTTGATATATTAATTGAAAAATACACCAAGTATATGGATGAAAATAAATACCATCAGACATTTGAAGATTTTCAAAAAAATATTAAGAGAATCTCTGATATAGTAGAAAAATCAGCGGGTGATGTCAATAAGATGATTTCACTTGCTAAAACACAAGCAAACAGAATAACTAATGAGGGTAAGGCTATCAATAGAGCTATTGTTGCAAAAAAAATGAAACAGGAAGAAATTTTTGAGGTGTTCTTTCAAAGAGCTTATGAATTAGGATCTGTTACTAAACAAGAGTATAGAGAATATAAATTAGAAAAACTGGGATTGTAATGTCTAAAATAGTAAAGACTAAATTTCTCTGTAAAAATGGAAGTAGTATAGCCACAAAGCCATCATCAATTAACGACCTTTCATCTATTAATTGGTCAGACAGATTTATTGAGGGTAAATGGTATAGTGGAGAGTATGAAACATGGAAATTCAAAGATGGATATTGGGTTGTAAACGAACAGGGTAAAAAAGAAGAAATTTCTAAAGCTCATTTTAATGCAATATTTGAAACTGATATAGAAAATTTAAGAGAAGAAAAAATAAACGAAATATTAAAAGATGGAAATGACTAACGAAACAAAACAAATAAAAGTATCAAAAGAGTTTGTTGATATTTTTAAAAATTTCAATGTTATAAATAAAGTTGAAGAAATGAAAACTCTTTCAAAAAAAGAACTTTACTTATTATTGACTCTTTGTTTAGATAAACATGATGATGAACAACCAACTGTTGTTTATAACTTTCAACCATTCAGGGAACAAGTTATGGAACTATTCGAAATTCAAGACGATAAAGAAACTCTTAATCCGATCCTTCAGCAACTAATAGATGAAAGTGGTGATAAATATATCGAAACTGACTGTATCGTTGATGAAATGGGTAATAAATTACCTGAGCCTATGACCAAAGAAGAAGTTAGAGATGCAAAAATTAATATCATCAATGGTGATGATTCAAAATAATTTCCTATATTTGTAAAAAAATAATTATGCAAGAAAATATTCAAAATGAAGAAACAGAGGTAAGAACTGAACCACTTATTGGTGAGTTTAAACCAAAAAGAAAATTCTTAAACTTTGTATCTGCTGTAAATGGCGCGCGAGTTCGATTTATTCGTGATGTTGCCTTCCTTAAAGGTGAGAAACTTTCCGGTGTCTTAGAAGGAGCAATTTTTAAAATCACTATCTGTGATGAAGGAACAATTAATATCGAAGAGCAAGAAGGAACTAATCTTTCTGATAAAGCGATGATCCAAAGACTACTTAATGAAATTGATGAAATGGATGTCACTGGATATGCTCAAAAGTTCGTAGTTGGTGGATTGGAATTTGCTGATGTAAAAGGTGACCGTTGTTACTTAGAAGTTGAGCATCAAAAACCAATTGATAAATTGAAGTCACTTTTTGATGAAGAAGATAAAGTAGAAGTGTCTGAAAAAGGTTTAAGTCTACTTGATGATTTATTTGGATCAGATGATGAAGATTTTGATGAAGATCACGCACTCTCTGAGGTGATGAATTCTATGTTGGAAGATCTTTCAGAAGAAGATGTCAAGACAATTGTTGAAGCAAATGAAAATGCTGATGAACCAAATGATAAGTTGAAAAACGCTACTGAGACTTATATGGAACAACAATTCCGTAAAATGAACGAAGCTAAGATTATAGAGTTAGAATATCGTATTGAAGAAACTCAAAAAGAAATCATTCGTTATAAAAATGACGCTAAACAAGCTGAACAAAAAATGGAAGAGAAAAAAGAAGCTCTTGGTGTCTTAGAAACTCGACTTGAAACAATGAAACCTGGTGATGAACCGAATGGTTATGTATTCTTTGTATCTGAAGAAATGAAAGATATGGAAGAGTTGGATGAAACTGAGGCTAAAGTAGCGGCTAAGATTGCTGACATTATGAAATTGAAAACTGATGTTTTGATGAAGATGTTAACTGAAGGTTACTACAAAATTAAAATCGCTAAATCAGATGATATCACAAATCAAGACTTTGAATTGGAAAAAGAAGTATATCAAAAGATTGCTACTTTAGATATCGATGGTAAGATGAAACTTACTGAAGAAGGATTTGAATATCGTGGTAAATTGAACTGGCATCAACTTGTTTCCAAGATGATTAAATCTGGATTTGCTCAAGATGAAGAGTTTGATAAATTGTGTCAATCTAATTCTTACGAAAGTAAAGAAGAGACAGAAAAGAATCTTAGTATGATTGAGACATCTACTACAACTACAACTAAAGTTGAAACTTCAAAAGATATCAAATCAAAAACTGTAAAAACATACAATGAGGAGACCACATTAGTAGTTATGGGAACAATGGATCATAATGAGCTACATGATGTTGAAATCACAGATGATTACACTGGATTTGGAGTTTATGTTGGTGGTAAAAGAATGAAAGACTATGAATCAGACGGATTTATCTCAATTATGACTTTAGATAATTTTAAGAAATGGCAAGCTTCTTACCCAGAATTCCTAACTGACGGAGGCGGTGTAGATTCATTTTTACTACCTAACTTCAAAGGAACTATTGGTATAACTGCTATGGTTGATGATTATTTCACTAATCAATTTGATTTAAGTGATTTCATTCTACACCAAGATGGAATGGATGAAGCTGAAGTGTTTTTGACACTTCCAGAAGGAACTGAGATTATGAAGATGGATGACTATCATCAAATTCCTGTATCAGTATTAAGAGATATTAAAATTGATAAAATTGTTGATTAAACAATTAATTGATAAAGAGTATAATTAGAAATAATAATTTAAATAAAATTTTGTATGACAAAAACAACCTTTAAAACCAAGTTAACTAGAGCAAGAAGAATTTTCAGAGTAAGTTATTTGAAAGTTTTTAGAAGCTTCAGAGATAAGAAAGTAAAAAGACCATCGAGACTTAGTGATGCTGAGTCGACAGCTTGTGAGATTTTCTTAACTATTCTACACAATAAGGATAGTAAATTATATTATGATATCCAAACACAGGAGTGTTATATTAGTTCAGGTGATAAAACTCTTTTTGTATTCCTGGAGTCAAATAATGTAAAAATTATAAACTCTGTTTTTGGATATGATGTTCATATCAAAGGAGAACTTGAAACTTACTTGCTTGAGAAATTCATTACAGAAATGGGTAAAAGAAGAAATGCTTTCAAAAGTGAAGTTCTTTCAAAAATTAATCACTCACTTGATAGCACACTTACTAGAATCAAAGATTCTGAGTTTCAAAAAAAAGATTCTGATTTAGAAAAAAAGAAGTCTTAAGTTGTATTATCAAATAATAAATACTATATTTGTAAAAAATACTAAACAATGATAATTAAGAACATTCACGAAAAATTACTCAACGGTATCCAGACAATGTTGATTGATACTAAAATCAATCTTCCTTACTACGGTGAGTTCAACCTACACGTTTCTTTCCACGAGCAAGACTCTATTGGAACTTGTGCTGTAAATGTTACCTCAAAAGGTATGAACTTTTACTACTCACCTAAGTTTCTTGAGAATATGTCTCAGAAAGAAGTAAACTTTATTACTCTTCACGAGGACTTTCACTTACTTTTCAACCACCCTCGTAGAACTATAACTGGTCAATACGACCACAAACTTTCAAATATCGCTCAAGATATGATTATCAACCACGTTATTTGGGAAGATATTCCACATGCGTTTGTTGAAATTCCAAAGTCTGCAGATGGTAAGAACATGGCACTGTTTGTTCCAAAAGAATACACAGGAAAACTTATCTTTGAAGAATTGTATGAGTGGTTGAAAGACGAAAAAGACAAATGGCAAAAAGAGCAAAAGAAAAACTCTGAGTGTCAATCTTGTAATGGCTCTGGTAAGAAAGAAGACAACGGAAAAGGTAAGGGAGAACAATCCGGTGATGGTCAAGAAAAAGGTGATGGTCAGGGTCAAGGTCAACAACCTGGTGATGGACAAAACGAAGGTCAAGGTGAGTCTTGTCCAGATTGTCAGGGAACTGGTAACGAAGGTGGTAAAGACTCTAGTGGAAAACCATCTTACGGACCTTACGGTAAAAATCCATCTAAAGATGGTGAGTCTTTGGATACTTGGTCTAAAGAACAAATCTTCCAAGATATGGAAAACGGTAACGGTGAATATCTTGACAAACACATCGGTGATGATGTTCCAGAAGAATTAAGAGACGCAATGGTTAAAGACGTTATGGAGCGACTTGCCGCTCGTGGTCTTTCAGCCGGTAATGTTGAACAAACATTGAATAAACTTCGTAAGAAACGCAAAGATTATCTTCGTGAAATCAAAAGAGCAGTTTCTAATATGATTTTTGGAACTGTTAAAGAACGAACTATTGTTAAACCTAATCGCAAAGGTATTTCTGGTTTGAAAGGAGCTCGTAAGGTGAAAACTAAAATTAATGTTGGACTTGATACTTCTGGTTCAATGGGTGGTCAGGGAACATTTGAAAGAGTTCTTTCTTATGTTTATCGAAATGATATTGAAATCAATTTCATGGAAAGTGATACTCAAGTGAACTGGGTTGAGAACATCAAAAGTAAAAGGCAATTGGAAAGTATTCCAATTAAAGGATTAGGTGGAACCTGTTTACAACCAATGATTGACTACATTGTAGAACATCACAACGATTGTAATAGTGTCTTATTGACAGATGGTTATACCGACACTCTTGATTTTACTAAAGTAAAAGGTAAGGTCTTGATTATCTCAGTTGGTGTTAAGTGTCCTATTTCAAGAACCAATGGTAAGGTGAAACAAATCACCATTGAGGGAAATGAAAAGTAAAAAAAAGTCTCAGAGTAATCTGAGACTTTTTTTGTTTTTGAACAAAATTATTTAATATATAGTCATATGAAACTTTTCAAATATGACGAATTTATCACTGAGTCTCACTTACAATTATTATTAGAGGCCAATGTTGATTTTTCTAAAGATTTTATTAGCGTTTTAAAGAAAGTAGATTCGGATATAGCTAGACAATTAGTAGATATTGAAGGAAAAGAAGTTGATATTAATCAAAACTATATTGATATTAATAAAGAAAAAACAGATACACTTTTTTTCAAACCTGATAATAAAGTTGGAAAGACTGCTAGAATTATAAATCTAAACGGAATTTATCCACAAATAACATATCAATTAAGTAAGATAGAAGGAAGTGGTGTTGATAAGGCAGAAGAGTCAGACTTTATTTTACCAGAAAACGACACAGTAGGTCAAGTTGTTAAAGTATATACTTTACAAGAGATGAGCTCATTACTTCCTGAATATAAGTCTAATTTTGAATATTCTTTTATAACAGGAAATCCGTTGGTTCTTTTTCAGTGGGTTAAAAATGGAAAAAAACAACAAGTGCTTATAAATAAAGGAACGGTTAACGATGGTCCTAGTGCTGTTCGTAGTTCTGAAGTTTCTGTTGGGAGATTTGTTAGAGCACTTCTTACTAAATCTGGTATTAAATTCAAAGATGCTGAGATTGAAGACTTTGTTTATAAATACAGAGCTGAAATTGAAAAAATTAAGAATGTTTTAACTGAAAGATTCAAAGTTGTTAAAGGTGATGATATTAAAAAATATTATCATAGAAGTAAATATGAGTCAGAAGGTGGCGATTTAGGAAACTCTTGTATGCGTTATGATAGATGTCAAAGTTATCTTAGTATTTACACTGATAATAGTCAAGCATCTCTTTTATTATTGATGTCTGAAACAGAAGAAGATAAAATAGCAGGAAGAGCTATTCTTTGGGAAATGGAACCTTATGAAGTATCAACTAAAGTAATGGACAGAATCTATACTATTAGAACTGCAGACCAACAACTTTTTAAAGACTGGGCAAAAGAAAATGGATATTGGTTCAAAGAAAGACAAGATTTTTCTGAATATACTGATTTTGTTTTTAGAGACAAAGAAACCGGTGAGATAATTGAAAAAAGACAAGGTGAGTTCTCTGTTAAATTAGATAACGGTGGTGAATATCCATCTTATCCTTATATGGACTCATTCAAATATTATAATCCGAGAAATGGAACTCTTTATAACTCATCAAATTTTGATTATGAATATGAATTAACTGATACAGATGGAGGTAATGGTTCTTGCTCTGAGTGTGGTGGTAATGGTCGTGTTGAGTGTGAAGATTGTGATGGTAGAGGAGAAAGAGAGTGTTATGAATGTGACGGTCGTGGTCAGGTAAGATGTGAAGATTGTAGTGGTGAAGGTGAAGAAGAATGTAACGTTTGTGATGGAGAAGGTAATTTAGAATGTTCTAATTGTGATGGTGAAGGCAAGTCAGACTGTGATGATTGTGGTGGTGATGGTGAAATCGACGGAGAAGAATGTGATAGTTGTTCAGGTTCTGGAAAACAAGAATGTTCTGACTGTGATGGTGAAGGAAAAAAAGAATGCTACAAATGTGACGGGAATGGTAGCATCCAATGTAGAAATTGTGACGGTGATGGTGAAGTAGAATGTGGTGACTGTGATGGTGACGGTGAAAGAGAATGTCCTTACTGTGACGGTGATGGTCGAGTAGATTGTGGTAATTGTTAGAATTCAGTTCCTCTGAAAACTGCGTTAGGATCTTCGTAAAATCCAAAAACTACTTTATGTGCTTTGAATGTATTTTCTGGTCTTAGTGGAAGATTCGGATTTGAGAACTGCCAATTGTCAGTAAATTTTATTTCTTTTATCTTATCAAAGTCCTCAAAATACATATAATTCCAATGACTATTAATATAGATATAGTTTGGAATTAAATCATAATTATCAAAAAGATAGTCTTTCAACATTTCATAAGCTTCTTGTGTTTCCGAAATATTGTATTCTTGTCTGTCTGTTGTATTGAACTCTATTGTAAGTGAATTACCGCTTCTTGATTTGGTGTATTTATCAATATCCTTTGAATGTAGAACTTTCGGACCGCCGGTTTTATCATCATTAAATAAATTCCAATCAATTACAATAGATGAACCTACTTTAATATCTGGTTCTAACCCCATTTGTTTAAAATCAATAAGAATAGATTCTAATTCTTGTAAATCAATTTTAGATTCTAATTTTTCAAATAGTTTG
>JACCDP010412728.1_pt1 | contig 41008 bp, 56 predicted proteins | sample 7445841 | NCBI WGS metagenome assembly JACCDP01 (sample SAMN15323441, study PRJNA562643) | freshwater metagenome | isolation source: river surface water | place: USA:Blue River Watershed | collected 2017-08-17 | reverse complement strand
TTCACCCCTTTCCCCACCCACCCCTCCCACCCCCCCCCTCCCACAGACCCTATCCCAACTATCGGAATATGTTTTTTGATCCACACTATATGGTCTTGGACTTGAACCTTTTCCACCATCAGACATATTACTCTCCGTAAATTTCTCCGTAAATCAAAACGATATTATCTACTGTAATAACATAATTGTTTCCTGCCTTGACTGCTTTGTTCCAATCCAATAGAACAATATCACCGACAGAAACTTCATCTACTTGAGGACCGATTGCAATCACTTTGGCTTTATCTACTTCATTTGATCTTTGTAAAACAATACCTGACGATGTAGTGGTTTCACCAGGAACTCTTTCAACGATAACTTTATTGTGCAACGGCGTCATAATTACCTCAAATTGGTTGCAGGGGGTGGACTCGCACCACCGATCTTCAGGGTATGAACCTGATGAGTTACTACTTCTCCACCCTGCTATTGAATGGAGCGGTGGGCAGATTCACACTGCTAACCTAAGGGGGAACCTTAAGTCGTATTATTACACACCGCATAAAACTGGAGCGGGTAGTCGGATTCGAACCGGCTTCATTAGCTTGGAAGGCTAAGTCCTCTCCCAGGAGAATACCCGCATATCATTTTGGAACACACTTTAAAATATGTTCTAAAATGACGCCTATTATATAGGCATCACCCCGTTTAGGTTCAAAGAACCTTGTAACGGTCATCCATGATGGTTTTAAGCATTATGGATTCTGGTGTGAAGGTTTCCAGATCACCAGACAAAAGTGGTTTCACAATTGCTGGAGAGAATCCAGAAACAAGAGCGGTACCACTCTTGTCAAACTTCACAGGTGCGTTGCCATAAGAGGCATTCAGGTTCCAGAAAACTACCTTAGGTAGTTTGTAACCTGCTTCATGATACTTACGAGCAATCATTTCGATTGCGGAATCATCACGACTTACGCACTGGTCAAACTGCATGTCTGACAGAATCAATACCATGTCTGGCATTTCTTCTTGTGGAACACCACCTTTTACTGCAACATCAAGAATTTTCTTAAATGCGGCATGAATGTTGGTGTTCATTGTCCACTTAGATTTAACCATTTGGTCAATCTTTTGGTTGATGTTGCCTTGTAGGTGCAACAGTTCTGGAGAACCAGAGAAGGTCAGGAATGTATCCTTAAACTTACCCTTGTTCTTATCTGCAAGGTATAAACCAAGAGATACAGAAACATCCAAACAAGTTACACCACTCTTAGAGTTGTAACCACCTGCTGGAGAGGTCATAGAACCAGACACATCCACCAAAGGTAGAATGTTAGCATCACCAACATAGTTAGGCAATGCGTTCCATTGTGCTTCGATCAAGTCCAATTCGGTCTTGTCGAATTTCATGTAGCCGTTTACACGACCCTTCAACACATCATATGGGTATGCCACAGATGCATTAACCTTAACTTCGATGTTACGATCCTTAGGATCCTTCATCAGTTCAGCAACATAAGCTCCATATTTTGGAGTGTTGCGGTTAAAGGCCTTCTTGTAACGAGCAGCCGCTACAGAAGGAACATGACTAAAGTTAATGGCATCCCATTCTTTAGCACACATTTGGGTTTCTACAACCTTGGTCAATTCAACCAGGGACTTGCGGTAGAATTTTGGTGACATTCCGTAGAACGCACGAATTTCTGCCGCAATTTTACCTTTGCGAGGAGTCCATTTTGCAGCCAAACCATTCTTGTTACGCAATGCGTCACCAAGCATGGTGTAAGCCATAGACTTCATCACATCGGTCTGAAAAACAAAGATGTCATCCCAACGGCCAAGTTCAGGAACTTTTGCCAAGAGAGCCTTAGCGGCTTCAACATCAGTCTTTTCCAAATAACGGAGAATATTACGGAACGATTCACGCTCACCAGCACCACCACGAGCATCACGAGCCCATGCAGCGACACGGAGAGCCAACTCACGGTTTTCAACCAGAGCTGCTGTAAAGGCAGGAACAATGTCCTTACCACGGCTTGCACCGATATTGTAGAACAAATCTACGACCGCATTAGCGGTTGACTTGCGAGCCTTCATACCATTGGTAGTGCGGGCTTCTTGATTCTTAACTGCGCTTACAAAAGTGTTCATAATTTTCTCCTTCAAAAATCAACAGGATAGTTTTTAGCTTCTTTGAATTACAAGTTCAATGCTTTTGGTTGCTGAACCTATCCTAAAATAAACTGGATGATCGGTCGCCGTAATTTATTTTCTGGTTGTCATGTGTATACGACCACAACCCTATTCAATAATCGTCATTGAAACCGATTTGATATTCTATCAACACTATCCTATATTCTACAGGCACTATGTTGCTCTAGGCAACCTCAGCTTTAGTTTTTTTGTGTTGCTGTAATCATCCAAAAAATACAACAGGCAAGTTTCCTTCTTTTTGTTTTTAATTGGTGAGAAATCGAAACTCACCTAGCAAATCTCTCTGATGAATAAAACCTTCAAAGCCAATTAAGGCTCCAGCGTTATTCGAAAGATAAGCAGTTCAGTAAGGAGCGTGAACTCCTTATTGTTTGGTTGCTGAACCTTGCCTAAAACCTTTCTCAATCAATCATAACAAAAACAAATTATATCACAAAAAATTTGTAGAGTCAAGCGTTATTTGGTGCCCTCGGACGGAATCGAACCGCCTATCTTCTGGTTACAAATCAGTTGCTTCGCCAGCAAAGCTTCAAGGGCAAATTTTGGAGCGGGATGCGAGGATCGAACTCGCAACTGAACCTTGGCAAGGTCCCGTGTTACCACTAGCACCAATCCCGCAATAGAGATATTATATATCCTTTTCAATCAAATGTCAACAACTTTTTTTGGTACGGGTGGTCGGATTCGAACCGACACGCTCTAGGCGGGAGATTTTAAGTCTCCTGTGTCTACCATTCCACCACACCCGCAATTTGGCCCGGCGTGAGGGAATCGAACCCCCATTCGCACTTTAGAAGAATGCTGTCCTATCCATTGAACGAACGCCAGATTTTTTTGGTGCCTCAGAGGGGAGTCGAACCCCTAAAATTTGGTTTCTAAGACCAACACGTATGCCTATTCCGTCACCGAGGCAATAAATAATTGCATGAACAAAAAACAAATCACAAACTATATTATAGACCACCTACAAAATTCTGGCAAGGCCTATAAAACACCGAGCGAACGGTTGGCTTATGATTTAGGATATGTAATTTCAATTTTAGCGGAAGTATGTGAACACGATAGTGTTAATACTGCTATACTAAAAAAGAAATTAAATAGATTAAAACAATTTGGTGCTCCCAACAAGAATTGAACTTGTGTTTCACCCTTACCAAGGGTGTGTAATGCCATTATACTATGAGAGCATGGTGGGTCACCGCAGATTCGAACTGCGTTCTCTCACCTTAAGAGGGTGGACTTCACCATCAAAGTTTGTAACCCATAGAAAAACATACTTCGCCTTGGTTTTCACAAGCGACTACCCCACCCTTGAGGATCTTACCGTATTTACTACGTTGCTTCACACAGTCTATCTAGAATACGAGGTGTAGAAGTTTCGGGGTTTTGAAGTATGTTTATCTATGGTGCCCAAGGCGAGATTCGAACTCGCACTTGACAGGTTTTGAATCTGTTGCCTCTACCGATTGCGCTACTTGGGCAAATATAACAGGATAGTTTTTTTGCTACGAGAATCGAACTCGCAATTTCTGTGTTGGAAACAGACGTGCTACCATTGCACTAAGCATAAGCTTTTTTTGCTGAACCTATCCTAAAACTGGTGCCAAAGGGCGGAATCGAACCGCCGACACACGGATTTTCAATCCGCTGCTCTACCAACTGAGCTACCTAGGCATTAAACTTTTTTATCAACGGAATGTGTTTCTTCCGTTTTTATATTTCCTTTTCGGTCATATACTTCGTAGAAATAGTTTTCTCTTTCAATATATTGTTTGTTGGTCTTTTCATCAACAGTTATTTTGTTAACTGTTTTTTTGATGCGATCATCAACATAACTTATCTCTGAACTTATACTTTCTACTTTCATATGACCTCCTAATTGGTACCTCGTGACAGGATTGAACTGCCGACATTCGCCTTGTAAGGGCGCTGCTCTACCGCTGAGCTAACGAGGCATAAATTTACTTTGGGTTGTCCTATGAGGATCGAACTCATACTACCAAGGTCACAACATGGGGTGCAGACCACTACACTAAGGACAACCCAAAGCAAACTTAATTGCTTTGGAGGTCTGTATTAACCAACCATTTCTTGTTCTGCTAGAATCCGTTTCAAACGGTCTGCACAGAAAGAAGCAGCTGGTGCGTCAGGCTTCACCATTGGTGTCACATTACATGTACCTTTGATGTAACCAATTGCTTGTTGCACAACGCAAGAAGAACCGAATTCTTCATCTTTGTTCAAGTCCAAATGAACTTCAACATGATAATCTTCCAGTGATTCTTGCAATTCTTGGAACAATTCCGAAACCTTATATACTTCTGTCATCAGACGCATAGCAGGTTTACTTTTCTTATGGTCATAATCCAATTCACGATCAACATAACCAAAGATTTTACAACCATGACGGCCATCGATATGAACAACAACCGCTAGAGCATAGTCAGCATACCATACGCCGTTAACTCTAATGCGTTCGGAGTCGGCACCCAAGTATACACGGGTATCAGGTCCTTGTTTTGCAAGGAATTGTTTGACTTCTTCTATGTTGAATTTTCTCATATCAATCACCTTTCTATAAAAAATGGCGCCCCGCCAGGGATTCGAACCCCGACCAACGGTTTTGGAGACCGACATGCTGCCGTTACACCAGCGAGACATTTGGTACCCTTGGACAATTTCGAAATGTCGACCTACGCCTTATCAAGACGGTGCTCTTCCTCTGAGCTACAAGGGCATAATACAACAGGATACATTTTTCGTCTGCTCTACCAGATGAGCTAATCTTCCATGCGGAAAATACAGGAATCGAACCTGCTACCTAACGTTTATGTTAGAATTGCTGTATGTATCCTAAAATTGGCCTGTCCTGAGGGATTCGAGCCCCCAACTTGAATTTCGTAGACTCAGATGATATCCAGTTTCACCAAGGACAGAAAATTTGGTGGTGATAGTTGGTAACGATCCAACCTTGCAGGCGTATGAAACCCGTGCATATCCGTCTATGCTATATCACCATATAGAAACACACTCATCAAACTCCCTAGGCGGTTACTCTAGGTCCTAACGCTTTTCGAACCCGAGACCAGTCGGGCAGGAATGTGTTTTTATATGGTGGACCGGAGGGGAATCGAACCCCTACTCGAAGCTTGCAAAGCTACTGTGCTCCCATTATCACTACCAGCCCATATTGTTGACAATTTATCCTTCTCTACGCCGTCAACAAAGGCGAGTATATGGTCTCCGTGGAGAGGCTCGAACTCCCGACCCCATGCTCCCAAAGCAAGTGCGCTACCAACTGCGCTACACGGAGAAAAAACAACAGGATCCGCTTTTCTTTTTTGACAATAAAAAGTTTTTTTGATTGCTGAATGGATCCTAAAAATGGCTCCGGTGGCTGGGATCGAACCAACGACCAATTGATTAACAGTCAACTGCACTACCGCTGTGCTACACCGGAATAAAATTGGCGGTTCCAAGGGGTAACGATCCCCTTCTTTATGCGTGACAGGCATACGTGCGTCCATGAACACTTTGGAACCAAATTTGTGCTATGTCTAACCTTGCAAGTAAGACTCTAGTTGCAGTTTGAGAGGCATCGTTCCTAGGATCGAGAGGCCGTCCTGCCATAGCGTAAAGCGACACTATGCATTTTGGTGGAGGTGATAGGGATCGAACCTATTGTGACCTAAGTCGGAAGATTTACAGTCTCCTGCCATACCATTACGGCGGCACCTCCAAATTCTATTGGTACGGGTGGAGAATTTCGAAATCTCGACTCTCTGGTTAAAAGCCAGATACTCTGCCTCTGAGTTACACCCGCATTTTGTTTTACCATTTGTTTAGTGTTATCTGCTAAATTTAGGCGTAAAGGAGCTACCTTGCCACAGCCGTTAGCAGTTATGTCAGGATCCGTCACCGGCCGCTTGGACCCGAATAGTGTATGCGTCCATACACGATACCTTGATAACACTAAACAAATGGTACTGCGTACGGGTAACGATCCCGTCTAGTCAGCTTGAAAGGCTGATGACCTCACCTGAAGTCGAACGCAGTATAAAATGACTCTACAAATTTTTAAAGAACAAGTGATTGATTTCTCAATCGATAAGTCGTATTATACATGAACTGGTAACTTTGTCAACCAGTTGTTGCACAAATACAACATGTTTGGAGTAGGTGACAGGAGTTGAACCTGCATATAACGAGTTTGCAATCCGTTCCCTAGCCTTTCGGGTCACACCTACATATTTTTCTTTCGCCAACTTTTATTCTCATCACGGCGCATTGTCCATTCATAAGAAGTTCCGTCAGGCAAAACTTTGTTTTCAATTTCATCAACACCAAATCTACCTACAATTTCTGTAGTGCCATCGGTGATAGTTACGAATTCATCATAGTATTTTGCACCTTCCATTGCATCTTTCAATGAATCGAATTTGCCTATGACAAAATTATTATCTAAAATTTTCCACATAATCAACTTTCATTTGGTACCTGCACTAGGATTCGAACCTAGACCATCCGCTAATCTGGCGGCATATGCTGAGGTATAAGCTCAGAGTTCTACCATTAAACTATACAGGCATAACTGGTGGAGAGTCAGGGAGTCGAACCCTGTGACCTACTTTCGTAAATCTACGGATTAGCAATCCGCTGCATTACCATCCTGCCCACTCTCCATTATTTTTTGGTCTGGATAGTAGGATTCGAACCTACGACCTCTCACTTCCAAGGCGAGCCGTCTGACCTGACTGACAATATACCCAGATTAAATTGGTGGAAGCGGTGAGATTCGAACTCACGGACCCTTTCGGATCGTCTGTTTTCAAGACAGGTGCAATAAACCGGACTCTGCCACACTTCCATTAAAACCATATAGAAACACACTAACGAACCGTAAACGACAGTCCTCTCCACCGTAATTGACAGCAGAGTAATGTGTTTTTATATGGCGGGGGTAGTTGGATTCGAACCAACGATACTGATTTCAAAGACCAGTGCCTTAGGCCAACTAGGCGATACCCCTACAAAATGACTCTACAAATTTTTAAAGAACAAGTTTTGTATTATACCAGAACCAGATTGCTCTGTCAATACATGGTGTTGTTTTTTCGACACACCAAACAAAAAACCCAGACTTTTGAGGGTCTGGGTCTTGTGTTTGAAGTTTCTTTTACTACTTTTGAGTTACACTCCTATACAAGACCCCTTTAGCCATGACTGATTATCGCTACCAATAAATGGTGTGCGATACTCACAGGCTGCTAGAACGGGTTTATGTATGGATAACATTTCTTTCTTTCGTAAAAATTTCAAGATGTTTGTATTATATAGGCGTTTGATGGCCTTGGCAAGAGATTTTTTAAAAATATTTTTAAATACTTCTGTATTCTTTTACCAATTCAAGCAATTTTTCTTGATTGGGTTCAGCACATAACACATCTTCCATTCTTTTTATGGCATCTTCCGGTAAATCCCACCATTTTAAAGTGAGTAATAAATCTATTATGTTACCGCTAAATCTGTGTCTTATATACTTTGCAGGATTGCCACCAACAATAGTGTAAGGTTCAACATTCTTCACCACATGAGAATTGGCTGCAACAATCGCACCATCTCCTATTGTTACACCAGACATGATGGTAACACCGTGGCTCAACCAAACATCATTACCAATGTTGATATCACCTTTGGTTCCGTTTTGTTGTTTGTGTGGAAAAGTGCTGACCCAATTTACTTTGTGGTCACCACCCAAAAATACTTTTACTCTGTCTGCGATAGAACAATACTTGCCTATTCTACAAACAGCACCTTCTCCCCATTGGAAAACTTCAATTTTTTCGGCACCATAAGTTTTATGTCCCCAATGAACATGACTCATATTCTTTTCCACTTAATGGGAACGGAAACTATTGGTAGATTTGGATTCCTGAACTCATCGAATACTTCCCATAGACATTCTGCAACAGCAAATTTGGTTAAGAGGCCTGTTTCTCTACCGTGTGCATCTATTTCCCAAGGGTGACTCCAGTAATCTACTTGATCCGAATTGATTTTCTTACCATGCCAAACCGATAGGTCATCGTTGGTTTCATTAAATATAAATTGTTTTACATGCACCATTTCGTGTGCAAGTGTTTCTAGGATCTTTCTGGCACCAATTCCAGGGTGTATTTCTATCAAGAACTCTCTGGCTTGTTTTCTGGTGTTGTATTCTTCAACGGATGCATAACCATATTCTTCCAAATTACCATCAAATCTTATGGTAGTGAAACAGTTGTTTCTTATTCTTGTATTTGGAATCAATTCTTTGGCGTAAAAGAGAGCAGCCTTCTCAACAAATGGCTTAAAGTTCTTGTCCGGACAGTTGATTACTTTCAGATTCATAACTCTCCCTCCTCTAGAACTATTTAGCGGTCATATCTTTTCTACTATAACTCCTGCTTTTTGAAGGAATTGTATGCCCTTTTCGTCACGATAACTGTTCCGATAAAAAACGGAATTGATACCAGACTGATATACCAGTTTTGCACAATCCAAACAAGGGGCATGAGTGACAAAAAGAGTAGCACCGTTGCCAGATTCAGTTGATTTTGCCAACTTAGCGATTGCATTTGTTTCAGCATGAAGGACCTCTGGTTTGGATTTTAGATTGTAACTTTCCCACTTATTTGAATCTTTTGGAAGAAGTTGTCTTTTGTATGGAAACATAGAATCAAATTCATCGGGATGTAACTCATAGTCGCCCATATGTTCATCAGGATAAATTTCATCTTCACAATTATTATCCCAACCAGATGGCATTCCGTTGTAACCAATAGAAATAATGCGATCATCTTTTACGACAATCGCACCAACATGAAGTCTACGAGCCAAGGATAGTCCTGCGAACACCTCGGCTGTTTTCATATACGCATCACGAAATTTTTGTTTCATTTAATTATTCAAAACTTTAGCAACACTATTCATCACTGCGGCAATACGACCAATGTCACGCAATTGTTCAACAGTATAACCATGTTTCTTTAGTGTATCATAATGTGCTTTTACACAGAAGTGACACTTACCAACAATACTTGCGGCTAAACTGTATGCTTCAAAACGATCTTTGGTTGTACCACCATTTGTTGCAATAGCATTCATACGCAATTGTGCTGGCAATCCTTCTAGTGCTGGATCTTCTGCCATTTCAACATATGGATACCATACATTGTTTTGTGCCATAATACTTGCAGCACACAAGGCTGCATCACGTTCTTTTACATTATCTTGTGTGTCAGTTTTGATATTCAAATCTGTATTATCAAGAAACCATGATAACATTTTTCCGTTACCTGTGGCCATCAACGCAGCCAAAGCACAAGCTTCTGCAACTACAGGATCCAAACTTGAACGCTTGATAACTGCATCAAGATTTAGTTTTGTATCTTTGGCATATTCAGGTAAAGATAATTTCGCCGATTCTATCCATTGTGTCATTTTATATTCCTCATATTATAGAGTTTCACCACCAACTTTGCGGTTACAAGCACACAATTCACCTGTTTGTAATGCATCTAGAATACGCAAGGTTTCTTCAGGTGAACGACCAACATTCAAATTGTTAACTGTTACATGTTGAATCTCATTTTGTGGATCAACAATGAATGTTGCACGAAGAGCTGCGCCAGCAGGAGCATAGAACACACCAAGTTGCTCAATCAGAGAATTTTCACCACGCTGTGTATCTGCAAATTGAATGTGCTTGATTTTTTTCAAATCTTCGTGTGCATTTTGCCATGCAATCTTACAGAACTCATTGTCTGTGCTACCAGTTAATAGAACGGCATCACGATCTTCAAAGTCTTGTGCCAACTTATCATAGGCAACAATCTCAGTTGGACATACGAATGTGAAATCTTTTGGATAATACACAATCACTTTCCACTTACCTTGAAATGATTCCTCTGTAATGTCAAAGAAATCATCTTCAGGTTGACCTGGCTTAACTCCAGTAACAACGAACGAATCTAATTTATCACCAACCGTTTTCATTTTTTCCCTTTCAATGGATGTTTAAGTTGTGTAATCACACGGATTACTTATTATAGTATATCACTATTATCGAGAAAAATCTAATTGTATTTTTCTATCGTTGTGATAGTTGTGGTGCGCCCACTAGGACTTGAACCTAGGACCAATGGATTATGAGTCCACTGCTCTGACCAACTGAGCTATAGGCGCAATATTATTTGAGATATTCTAATGAATCTTTACGCAACCAATACATGACTTGCGTTTTGTCTTGCGTAGGCACAAACTTATTCACACCAATAAAAGTTGTGCCTTCAATTGTTTTTGTTGGCCAACTTTTAAAGGTGTAGAATTCTTCCTTAGAAGATATCACACGGACTTTAATTGGTTTTTCGGTTTTCATGATAGTTGAATTATATCAAAAAGAAAGGGCTCTGTCAAGAGCCCCTTTGTTTATTTACCTTTATTTTGGAATTTTTCTGGATGATTTAATCGTTCCCATTCCTCATCGGATACGGGCCACCAATTATTCATCTTTCTTTTCCTTAACGGCAATTTTCTTTACGAGGTCTTGTGCCTTGACCATGTTTTCCAACCAAACTTTCAACATACCATTAACCAATTCGGCATCTTTGATTTCAATCTTGTCGGCCAATTTGAATTCACGGGTGAAATTACGGTTGGCAATTCCCTTGTGTAGGAATGTACCTTCTTCTCCGTCCAATTCTTTTGCAGCACCTTTAATAACCAAAGTATTTCCCTCTAGGGTAACTTCGATATCAGATTTTGCAAAACCAGCAACAGCCATTTCAATGACATACTTGTTGTCTTTGACTTGACGAATGTTGTATGGAGGATATGCTGTTAATTGCTTCGCTGTATTCTGTGTCATTTCCTGTAGGTCTCTGAAAATTTCATCAAAACCAACAGCAAATGGATCCAATTTACGGAAGTCAAGCATAGGGGTAAAGTAAGAGGTCATAGTTTTCTCCTTAAAAAGCGAGTTAATAAATTTGCCAACCCTAAAAGGCATTGGCACCGCTGGATATTTTACTACCCTTCAGCGGCATGGTAGTTCCCATCCCGATGGGACATTATTATTTAGTTAATTTGATTGGGGTTTTTTACCAATGTTGTATTTTGGTATCAATTGCCATTCATGTTTCTCTTTGTGTGAAATAATTTTCACTTGAGAAAGAAAAATAGGTTCTGGTTTTTGAGTTTGTTCTTTGTTTACCACTTTTAACAAACCCCAATCCTCTAACAAATTAACAATTGCGTTTCTACGAGCCAAATCATTTTCGGTAATGTCGGATGGTTTTCCATCTAATGCAAATAATTCCTTAAAATGCACGACATAATACTGGCCACGCTTATGTAATATGTGGCAAGATTGGTATAGAGTTTTATCTTTTTTGGAAGCAACACCAATGCGTGTTAAAGTTTCACGAACTTTCAAAAAATCATCTTGTTCCTTCAATGTTACTTCTACTAAATCCTTAATGTCAATCATTTCACTCCGCCTTTATCTGTTCTTCTTTTTATTTCAGCGATCTGTTCATCAGTAAGAATATGCAAAGCCTCTCTGGCTTTTTGATTTGAGTAACCAAAATATGTCTTGATACACTCAATATTCTCTTCCACTTTAGACTTTTGCCACGGAGCGAACTTCCGTTTCATGGGTCTGGTACTATTTAGAAGATACTGGTATTGCATGTCCTTGTCTAATGACGGCCACAAATTCATTTCTTGTGCATGTAATACACAATCCAAATGATAGGAGAGTGACCGATTGACAATAAAAGGTGCGTAATCTACAAAATCAAGGTCTCCGTCTTGTTTCTTTTTATGGAGAACCAGGTCTACATAATCGAACGGACTCATTTGAATTCACACTCAATCATAATTTCAGTTAAACAGGCAATCAAATTAATTTCGTGGTCTGCCACAAAAGCCGCCTGATACTGATACTTTGCAAGGATTAGAACCAATTGTGGAACCGCATTAGGTTTCAACTGTTCGTAAAGGCCGTCATAGATGTTACGAAAGATTCTGGTTTGATCATTGTCCAGGTTATTTGTAACCCACTTACGACAATCACCAAAGTTTTTTTCTTTGAGTGCGTTAATTAACTCAGTCATTTTAACATCAGAAACCGCAGCCAAAATACCACGGTCGATCTTGCCACTTACACCATATCGTTGCAACTCATTTAGAATCCTACGATTATCTGGGAAGTGTTTGGTGATGACCGCAGCCACAACTTCTTTGTCGTATTCAACATTTTCTTCCGAAAGAATGTTCTCGACACGCTTGAAGAATTGTGTGGCCATCTTTGCCTTTGAACCATTGGGTTTAAAGTCAATAACGGTACAACGAGAATGAATAGGATCGATGATCCTGTTCTTAAAGTTACAAGTGAAGATGAAAGAACAATTGTTAGAAAATTCTTCAATACCTGCACGAAGGATAGCCTGTGCATTAGGTGTTAGATAATCTGCTTCGTCTAGAATAATGACCTTACGACCACCCATGAGTGACATGGACGATGCATAGTTTTTAATCTTGACACGGATGGTATCAACGCCGTTTTCTTCCGAACCGTTGATGATGATGTAATCACAACCAACTTCTTCACAGAGAGCTCTTGCAACAGTAGTCTTACCGACACCAGCAGAACCTGCGAACAATAGGTTAGGGATTTCTTTACGGTTTACATATTCCTGAAATGTATTTTTAAGTGCATCAGGAAGAATACAATCTTCAATTTTATGCGGACGATACTTCTCTACCCACAAAATGTGTTCGCTCATTCAAAAACTCCATAATAAAAAACATAATTATATCAGATTTTACGCCAAGTGTCATTCTCTTTGACATAAAGTTTACCATCAGGACCAGGTACAATATTTACCCGAACATGTTTTTCTGTGCCTGGTTTATAGTTTGGTCCGAAACCAATCACATACATGTTTGTTCCATAAATCTTTTGAGGTGGTAATTCCTCACCGTATGTTGCATTGAGTTGCAACATAGGTTTCTTTTCAAGTAGTGCTTCCAATTCTTTGGTTGGAAGTTCATCTTGTTTATAGACGATTCGTTCCTTGGTTTCTTTATATGCAGATACGCCTGCAACCACTAGGCCAGCAAGGCCTAGGGTCTTGGCGAAGGTTCTACGTCCTACCAGGTCTGTCATTTGATATCCTGCATAGATTCAAATAAGGCCTCAAACTCTTTTGATTCAGCAACTTCTGTTTGGAAAGAATTGTTGAATTGTGTTTTTGCCATGCGCTTGACGATTTTCTTAGGTACTTTCAATTCATCATTTGCGGCATCAATAATATCTTTGATGGCTTCATTATTGGCTTTGTTCTTATTCATGTGATGAACAACTTCATCAACATAACCTTTAAGTTTTTTCAATTGATCCTCGTCAAAAGAACCAAACAATGTATTCACTTTAGTCATTTCAATTCTCCATTAATACGACCAACAACACTCAAAAAGTCCTCGACAACAGCTAAGGTGCCAGATGGAATATTGATGATAGTTTTGCCTGCAAGATCAGTTTCTTCTGGTCCAACAAACACAGCAATAATGTGGTCTGGATTTACTGCCACACTTTTGTTATTGATGGCATCAGTAAAATATAACAACATATTATTCTCCAAACTTGGAGTCTTTGGCTTCGATAGCAATGAAGTATTGCATATCACCAGATTCATTTCTGAATGAAGAAAGTCCTGCGGAAGAAACCTCAACATAATAGGTATCAGGAACCATTTTAAAGTTTTCAACCAAGAATACTGCCTTGAATTTTTGATATTCAGTTTCATTTTCACCAACAGTATGAATAATTGTAGTATTGGTGTGTGCAGAATCGTCTTTTGCGTTGAATACGGTCACAGAAACAGTTTGACCATCAGATTCAAATGCAAGGTTAGGAGATTGTAGAACAGAAGCGTTCTTCAATGCCTGTGTCAAATCATCTTGAGTCAATTTGAATTCAGCATCAACAGAAGGAAGTTTCAACTCTTTATCTGGAGGAGAAACAATCATGTTCTTGGCTGTCATTCGATACTTGGTCTTAGAACGACCAGATTTGAAGATAACATTGTTGGAATCAAAATCCAACTCTGTGTCTTTGCTCAATGAATGAACAGATAAGAACTGGTTCAAATCATAGATACAAAAGTCTTGTGGGAATTCATCTTTGAGTGTGGCTTTTGCCAACACAGTCTTTGTAGATGAAATTGTGGAAATTTTATTTCCTTGTTTGAATTCAATGCCAGAATTAATACCGGCAAAGTTCTTTAAAACAGTTAGGGTTTCATTTGAAAGTTTCATTCACTACTCCATTATTATCAAGAGAATACATTATATCATGTTCATACAAAAACATCAAGCAACACATTGCATGAGCCAGGTGATGTAAACCGGATTCCGGATCAATTTGTTCACCTTTCTTCCATGCCCACAGATGCCGTTGAAGTGCATCAAAATACCTGCGTTTGGAATCAGGTACTTTTTTCCAATTATCTCGCTCATATTTCTGAGCACCAAAGGTAAGAACCTTTACAGTTTCTTCCAATGCAAGTGGTGGCAACAAACCATATTCTAGTTTATTGCCATCAAATTTACGACCACCAGTGGTGGCCGTTTGTGATGCTTTGACTGGATCAAATTGAGCACCAGGATGCTCATGGTCAAATTCATCATACATAGTCATCACATTTCTCCAACAAAATTTGCAACAGCAGGCATATCACCTGTGAAATGATATGTACCAATGTGTTGAGTTTTCATCCAAGGACACAACCAGATTTGACCACCGGTTTTTCTCCACAACTGACAGAACATATAATCTTCACTCAAGTAACGGTCTGAACCACCACCTGTGGCTGAATCTGCGGTGTCAATGATAGTATCAAAGAACGCATGAATGTATCGAGAACCATCAAAGTGTGCTTGACCAACATGGTCAGGACGATAACGAAGTTGAGGATATGCTTTCTCCATGACAGGGAAAACTCCTCTCTTAATCATCATAAAGCCGGTACCAATTTCCAAAACTTCTAAAGGTTCAGTAACTGAAAATTGTGAAGTGCCTTTTACTGGATTGAAAACATAATCACCAGTAACTTTTTCTAGAACACCAACATCAATTTCTGGATTCTTTTCCATGGCTCTTTTAACAGAACGCCATTTGATTGCCTTCTTAGGATAAGGACCACCAATAACATCTTTGTCTAAAGCCAAAAGTGCAATCACATCTTTAGGATCAAAGTGAATATCAGAATCAATAAACAACATGTGTGTGCATTCCGAACGATTCAAGAATTCGTCAACAAGATAATTTCTGGCTCTTGTAATCAAAGATTCATTGAAAAGAAATGAAAATTTAACTTGAATGCCGTAGTGAACACAGAGAGCTTGTAGGTCTAAACAGGCCTTAGCATATAATCCGTGATTCATACCGCCATACATGGGTGTGGCCACAAAAATACTTTTTTTGGATAATTCTTCTTTTGAAATTTTAATTTCCATTTTCTCTCCAAAAACAAAAAAAGGGAGAGCCAGTTGTGGCGTCTCCCTGAAGCCTAATGATTAAGCAGTAAAGCTGAAACCACCTTTGATAGCAGCACGAACCATGGACTTGGTAGGTTTGCCTAGGCGATAAACACTAACTTTGGTACCATCACCACGGCGCTTGGTGTTGGTGTAGATGCAATGACCTTCTTGGCGAAGTTCATCAATGCGAGCGCTGACATTCTGGATGCCAAAACGAGCACGAGCCTGTGCAACGGACAAAGTGTTGTAACCCTCTTTTTTGCTCAAGTAGCTGAGGATTCTTTGTTTTGCGGATTGTTTCATATCAAACTCCTAATGATAAGTTAATAAAGTAACCTTGCGTTTGCAAGTATGTGTATTATACTATTATATAGTATACAAGTCAAGCATTTACCGACCAACTTGTGGTAGGTATTTTGCTTTTGCTTCTTCCCACGACATGAAGATAAGATCATCGTAGAATAAGGATTCATACGATACATTGTTCTTTTTCTTCAACATGGAAATACGGCCTTTGGCATATTTGGTTTTCCAAATGTTTGCTAAAGTTTCTTCACTGGTATCGAAAGACTTTACCAGCTGATCTGCCGTAATCTCTTTGCGTAAAAATTCGCATGTATTATTGTAAAGTGGTGAAAAATAAATGCCTCGCTGATGAGCACATTTTACCAAGTCTTTTGGTATTTTCATTTTACTATATGCGAAATGCAATGTTCGGTTTTTATGGTCACGCTTGTATGGTAGACCATTGGGTTTCTTGGCTTCCCACCATTCAAAGTAATGACGAGTGTGATTCTCTTTTACCCAATCATAGATGCGATTAAGTATATCTCTATTGGGATCGAAAGCAACTGAGCCTGAACTAAAGCCCATTTTGTTCCAGTGTTCGAGTCCATCATACTGAGATAGCCCATTGGACTTTGTGTTACCATATAGACTAGTAGTAGTAACGCCAACAAGAACATCTCCATATTGATTTCTCCAATCATTTTGAACAGTATCAGAAAGACACAGCAAGGCCAACAATTTGCCGCCCATATAGTTAAATCCAAGAGGTTGTAGTGGTACAATTGTTGAACCAATTGCTGTGTGATTAATCATGTTGCCGGTTGTCTTAATATCTTTAGGCCAACCAATATACTTATCTCTTGGTGTCAAATCTAAGAAGTCGGATGAAATACAAATGACACCTAGGTTCTTCTCCGTCACTTCATCAACGACTGTATAATACAGATTGCGACCGATATTTGAATTGTTTTTCATTGTGGATGAAAATGTGCGTAGTGTATTCCACTTGTCAGCCGAAGGACCATTTGAAAGAATCATTTTTGGTTTCAGATTGGCATAATCATCCGGATCTTTTGGCATCCAAATATTGGATTTAATTTCCTGGATTACATCTTCCTGAGCCTTGTCAACCAGTTGAACCTCATCACCAAAGAGAGTGGACATGATCCTGGTGGGAAATTTTTCGTGAACTTCACACCATTTTTGATATAAAGTGTATTCACGAACATCCATTTGAGATTTGACTGTCAAATCGGCAATCAAATCATTCTTTAGTTGTTCTGTGTCAATGTGTTCAAAACGCTCTGGTTCATTTTCAATTTGCCAGAGTCTCCATTGTTCATCAATATCAGGTATTTGTTTTTTGGTTGCCATTCACAATCTTTTTCATCATATTAGGATTAAAATACTTGCGCTTAATTTTTTCTAGTTTTTTAATACCAGACTGCAATGCAAGAGGTTTTACCCTTGAAGTATACACGATTCCGTTCATGTGGTCAAGCTCATGCAAGAAAACTCTGGCGGTTATGCCATCAAAAGTTGCGGTATGTTTTTCGCCATTCCAATCTTGGTATTCCACATTGATCTTTTTTGGTCTGGTAATTCTAAGTTGTAGTAGTGGAAAAGAAAGGCATCCTTCAGCCATGTGCGATTCACCTTCAGTAGAAATCACTTTTGGATTGAAACATGCAATATAATCTTCACCACTTCCCATGACAAACACTTGATATGGATAACCACATTGATTGGCTGAAAGTCCTAGACCATTATGTTTTTTACAAGTTTCTACAAGCGTAGAAGCAAATTCGTTAGGATCAACAGGTGGGTTAGAAAAATCAAACAATGTAGTTGGTTTATGTAATGTATGCCAATCAGGTGAAACTAAATTAAAGGTTTTTACCTCTTGCTTATTAACCTTTGTTACACCTGCGGCTTCGCCTGTGTCATATAATATGATATCATCATTATTCATTTTGCAATCCTTGAAAAGTTTCCTTTTTTCTCAAACTTAATAACAGAACGGAATTTATCAAACAACTGATCACCTTTATGGCTGATAACAAATATATTGGTATCTTTGCCCATCTCTTGAATCAATTTTAGGAATTCTTCTGTTCCAACGGTATCTAAACTAGAATCAAAGACTTCATCTAAAATCAACAGGTTGGTATTGGTGCTGTTTTTGATTTTAGCAATCTGTCTCCAGGTGAATAGTAAGGCCAAGTCAATACGCATTTTCTCTCCCTCGGAGAAATTAGCATAAGAAAAGTCATCACGAAAACGGCTCTTAATAGTTTCATTGAAGCTCTCATCGATATTAAAGTTAACAAAAAAGTCCATTGCCGATAAATACTTGTTTATCAATTTGTTCATAATCGGCAAATACTGTTTAATAATCCTGGTCTTAATACCACCATCTTTTAATAATGTACCGGCATATTCCAAATACTGTTTATCGACCAATAATGTTTGATACGATTCTTCGTTTTTTGCTAACTCTGTTTTTAATTCTGTTAGCTTTACATTATCTTCCTCTGTTGTTCCAACTTTTCTAGAAAGTTCGGTTATCTCTGCCTGCAACTTATTGGTATACTGCAATATAGCCTTCATCGTTGCCATATTTTTAGTTATCTCACTGGTGTGACCATTGATGTGTTTTACTAGGTTTGAGACCTCTGTAAGTTCGTTTGTAACATCTTTGATTGCGTTCTCAACTTCCGTAAGATTCTTTTTTTGTTCGGCAATTTTGTTATTTTTTGATTCAAGTTGTGATTGTTTCCATTCTTCTGTAATGGATTGTTTACATGTGGGACAGTCATGGTTGTTTTCATAGAAATCAATTTCTTTTTCATTTCGGTTTATATTTGTTTGAATTTTTCCTTGTACCTGAAATAGTCCTTTAGATTTCTTTTCCAGTTTTTCTTTTCTGTCACCAATTTTTAAACTGATTTGGTCACAATGTTTCTGAATAAGTTGATTGTCTTTTTCCAGTTTCTTATACTGTTCTTCGGACTTTTGTATTTCTAGGTTCTTTTTATTAATTTCTTCATCATTATGCTTCTTGTGTTCCTCAATAGATTCCTTTTGCATCTTAATTTTTTCTTCGAGCAAAGAAATATCATACTTGGTTTTAGACAAGTTTTCTTTATTGAGTGAAAGCATATCTTTGGAAACACCATGCATTGTGGAAAAGATTTGTATGTCTAACAAATCCTCAATGATGGTTCTTCTGTCGGCCGCCGACAGTTGCATGAACGGCACAAAAGATGCTGAACCAAGGATAACAACCTGCGTAAAAGATTTAAAATTTAATTTGAGAATTTGATTCTCTAGAACATCTTGGTAATCTTTCGCAGCTGCATCCTGGTTCAGCAATACACCGTTCTGGTAGATTTCAAACACATTTGGTTTAATACCACGAATTACTTTGTATTTCTTTTTGCCAATTTCAAACTCAATCTCAACAAGTGCATCACGAGCGTTAATTGAATTTAGTAGTTGTGGTTTATTTATTTTTCTGAAAGGTTTACCAAACAAACCAAAACACAATGCATCCAATACAGTAGATTTACCTGCACCATTTTGACCAACGATCAATGTATTTGGTGATTTGGTAAAACTTAATTCTGTAAAGTGTGCGCCAGTTGATAAGAAATTTTTCCAACGAATTTTCTGAAATAAAATCATTCTATATTAATTGCTTCCACATAGAGTTGTTTCAACAAATTTTTCAATCTAATATTATCTATGTTTTCTTCCTGAACGGAGTCAACATATTTGTTCAGTATTGTTATGGTATCTTCTGCCTGATCCACAACATCATCAACACCTTCATTTAGATCAGTAAAGTCCTCGACAATTGTGATGTCTGCTGGGTTTACATTATACAGGTTATTCATAAACTTGTCAAACAAATATGGATTGGTTTTATTGATAACAACCACTTTCACATATGTGTCTTTGTATTGGCTCACATCCATATTTGAAATATCGGTAATCGAATCTTTTTTGTCATCATAATTGATGCGATAGAACATTTCAAATGGATTTGCAATGAATTCTATTTCTTCTTTTTCAATATCGAGAATGTGAAAACCTCGTTGGTCACCATAATCTTGCCATGTTAATTGGTAAGGATTACCAAGATAGGTAATACCATCTGAACTAGACTTGTGATGATAATGGCCAGAAAATGTGTGTGTGAATTTACGGAACATTTCACGATTCAAACCTTCTTCACTTTGCATGCCACGATACATAGCAAAGCCTTCAATCTCAAAGTGTCCCATGCAGTATTTTGCATCCGAATCTTTCAATGTCTCCATACTGTCCTCGTAGTTCTCTGGACAAATCCATGGCATCATACAGATTTTATGCGGACCAACATAGATGTGTGCGGGATGATCAATGACATTGAATGTTGCACCGTATTCTTTCAACAATAAATCAACCGAATTTACATCGTTGGTATTCTTGAAGTAAGTGTCATGATTACCGGCAAGAATATGAACATCAACTCCCATATAAGCCAAAGGATCAAAGAACATTTCCTTTGTGCGTTTTAGTGTGTTGAAATTCAGGTATTTTCTGCGGTCAAAGGTATCACCAAGAATCAAAACGGCATTAACCTTTTCTTCTCTGATTTTAGGAAAGAAAACTTGTTCGTAGAATTTTTGGTAATAATCCAAAATATGGATTGCATCATTACGAGCACCAAAGTGTTGGTCAGTTATTAGAGCTACTTTCATTCTTCTTTATTTGTCCTGCTTCTAACACCCTTTGTCTCAACTCTGTGGTGGAAAAGCTGTGTTGTCTGCTGTTAAAATATACGGCCATTGGTAAATTGTGACCCGTGAATTGTTTGTCACGGTATTCTTCACCGATTATTCTAACATCAATTGCATAAGAAGTCAATATATCCATCAATTCTTTTTCGGTAGTGTATGGAATAATTTCATCCACATACTTACATGCCTGAACCTGAATGAATCTTTCCAATAGTGTCTGAACAGGTTTATTTTTCCAACTTCTATCAACAGTTGGATCAGTTTGTAATCCTACCATTAAATAATCACATTGTTGTCTGGCTTCTTTTAACATCATTACATGACCTGCGTGAAACAGATCAAATGTGGAACATGTAAATCCTATTTTCATAATCACTCCATGAATTTTTCAATACCTTTTGGTTTCTTTACCGTTTTAGATTGTTTCTTAGCCTCTTTGGCATCCTCGTATGTCTCAATGAATTCGGCAATATTATCATACAACTCAAACTGTTTCATCACACCACTTTCAGATTCAAACATTTCAAACTCGTCTAGAATACCAGCTTGTTCTGTGGCCTTGTATTTTACATACAGTTGTTTCTTTTCTTTTTGTATTCTGCGTAAAAACGCATAGTAGATAATTTGTGTGAAGTATGCAAATGGATTGTTTGACTTGGTTGGATCAAAGTTGTTGAAATACATGAGGCAGTTTTCGATACCATCTGCAATCATTTCATCACGATAGGTATAATTGATGAAGTTTGGTTTGTGGGAAAGACCTTCGGCAATTTTCATAAAACATTCACCAATATAATTGGGAATCTTTGGTTCTGGTTTACCAGTTTGTTCGGCAGTTTTACATTCTTCTTTGTAATCTACCAATGCCTTTAGGAAATCTGCGTTATTGATGTAGTGTTTTTGTTTTGTCATTTCAAGTGTACCATAAAAAGTTGTTGACAAGGGGCTTGACATGTGATATAGTTCACGGTGTAGCCCCGATGATATTATTAATGGATGTTTATATTCTTATTACCAGATAATTCAGCTAATGCTTCCATAACATCAGGACTATCCACAGAGTTCTTTTTGTTTTTCATATCTTTCATTTCCTTTTTCAAATCACTAATTGCATTGACATAGTATTCTTTAAAATCATCATTTGGTTCCATGGTGCAAAGAATCTCACTTTTGTTAACACGCACATTGTTACTCTTAATCAATGCCATTGGAATCCATTGTTGTAACAATAAATTTTGGTTTCTAATTTCAAACATCATAGGCGATGAGAGCTCCATCTCATCAGTTTCCACAGGATTGATATCTGTGATGACATCCAAACCATCTTTAAATCTTACTATCTGAACTGCCATTTTTCAATCCTATATTGTAAATTTTAAAAGGGAACTTCTCCTCATTATATATCTTAGCTCTTTCCACAAAATGTTGTAGAGTGAAGTTCATTCTTTTTTTGTGTCTAAGGTCATCTGCAATGTCGTAGAGAGTTGCTTTGTCTTTCCCAGTTGCCTGCCTAAGGCCTCGGCCAATTGACTGCAAATTTCTAATTCTACTCTTACTTGGTGATGCAAAGATAACGTTATGTAAATTGCGAATATTAATACCAGTACTAAAAGTACCGTAAGAAGCAATAACGATAGCATCATTTTCTTTCTCCATAATAGAACGTATCATTTCTCGTTCTTCTGTGTCTACACCACCATGAACAAAAAATACCTGTCTGTCTTTTGCTTTTTCTTTGATGATGTTATATAATAATTTTCCGTGTTTATCTACCAATTGATATAACACAAGTGTATTTTTATCCAAACTGATGGTCAAATTACGAATGAAACGATTACGATCTTCACATGCAATAAGGTATTGTATTTCTTCTTGATATGTCCAATCTTTGGCTTTTTCCGCCACCTCAGGTGGATGTTTTAACACCAAACATTTAATATTGATTGGTGAAATATCATTATTGTCGATAAGTTCTTTTGTTGTGGTAACAGTTTTAACTTCACCGAATAGTCCTTCTAATACCAACTTGTGTGTTTTGGTTCCATCCAAAGTACCAGTTAGGCCAATTCTGTATTTTGTATTGACACATGAAGTCAATATTGTGGTTAAAGATTGTGCCTTGAAGTTGTGTGCTTCATCACCAATCACATAATCAAACTGTTCGAAGTATTCCGGTGGCATTTTATACAAAGATTGCCATGTGGAAATGGTCAAAGGTTTGTCTGTTACTTTATCTTTGCCTTGATAGATACGATGCACCTTATCTTCAACATTGAAGTCATTAAACGATGCATAGTCTTGGAAATCCGAAAACAATTGTTCAACCAAAGATGTGGTTGGAACAATGATCAAACCTTTTAGTTTTTGATATTCGTAAAATTGACGGAATAAAAGATAAATGATTAAAGATTTACCAGAAGATGTTGGTGATAATAACAAGGCTCTGCGTTTCTGCATTGCATGAATAAATGCATTACGCTGGTGTTCTCTAACTTGAATTGGTTTGCCTTGTGAATGTAGATTCAATGTTTCAAAGAATTTATCCGCATGGTACACACTAAATTCATCTTCCAATTCTTCTAGTTCGTATGTGTAACCACGCTCTTCACAAAAGTTTTTTAGATAGGAGATTAAACCAAGATAGATTTGACTGGTGTTTAGATTATACAGGCGTATTTTACCATCCCAGATTCGATTCCTGAACGCAGGAACGAATTGATAACCAGGTACATAGAATGTAAAGTATTCGGATAGTTCCATTGCCAGGTGTTTCTCACAAGTCAACTTGGCGTATACTTCATTTTTCTTTGTAATAATCAAATCACTGGCCTGCAACGAACTTCTCCCATGATATAAAGTCACGCAGTTGCCATGTTCTTTGTTTCAATTCTTGCATAATAGATTCAATAACTGAGATACATTCATCATGGTAGACCTTTTTTTCCAATAGTTTGATAAGGTCTTTATCTGCTTCTAAGTATGTAGACATGTCCGATTTCAACACAAATTGAAATGGTTCCCAACCATACTCTTGCAATTCTTCTTGTGATAGTTTGCCACCAAAGTATTCTGTTTTAATCTTCTTCATCTTGAGATAATCAAAATGAGCCTTCTTACTTGCAATTTTATGTTTGGTAAGAATGTTTAGATATTTACTGTGGAGTGTGGGAATTTTAAGAAGTTCTTTGGATGGTTCTGTTTGGTCCATGACCGCATCAGACTCCCAAAGCTTTAAAATATTTTCTAGTGTTTCCATTTTGTATTCAAAAAACAAATAATGTATATTATATCAGAAAAGTATTACGCAGGCAAGTATTTGTAAGACTGATATCTGAATGTGACCGAACAGGTAATAATTGATTCTGCCGATAATTTGGTATCAAATCTGATATCACTCATTGTCAACGGAAATACATTGATATATTCAATACGAAGAACTGGATTGTTCAGACCATTTAATACAGTTAAAATGGCATCTGAAAAGTGTTTGTTTGTTTGCAACTCTTTGTTATGGTCTCTTTTTTCAAAACCATCTGGATCAGCAATTGAAATAAACCAGTTATACATGTCTTTCCATGATTGTAAATCTTCATCAATCATAAACGATATATCCAAAGGTTCATATTTTAATTTGGTACCTGGAGAATACATGTCCAAAAATGGAGTCACACGATCAACCTCACCCAAAGAAACGCCTGGAATGTTTACTTCTTGGCAAAAGAATTGAGTGGTTGGTATTCTTGCAAATGTTAACAAGAATTTTGTTGGTTGTAAAGGACTGGTACTTTGTGGTGTTCGATTAAAAGCAGTCATGTTATCTCCTTAATAGGTATTTAGGAGGCAAAAAAAGAGGGTGCCGAAGCACCCTCTGTGAAGCCCACTCTTAACGGTGGTTTTATCAATTACATCAAGTTTTTAACTTGGAATAGACGGTAGTATTTGTTAGCACGAGCGTTCAAACGACCTAGGCCAACATCAGTACCTTCTGCAAATGGGTTTGCAACCATGCCGTAACGGGTCTTGAAACCAATTTTTGGCTGGAAGGTATACTGATCAACTGCACGAACCATTTGTAGAGGAACGTATGGGCAGTAGAATAGACCGGCATCGTAAGGTGAAGAACCCTTGTAACCGATAGTTACCAATTCTTGGTTAGAAGTGTAACCACCGAAGTATGGGTCGATGTAAACCTTGATACGGCCATGCAATAGACCAGCAAATGTATTGCCTGTGTCATCAACTTGCAAGTCGGCGCTTAGAGCAGGTGTATATTGTAGAACACCAGCCATAGCCATAGCAGAAGCAACGTCTGATGAAACGATCAGAACGTTACCCTTACCACGACGGGTTTGCTTAGCAATCACGTTTGCATCACGTTCGATTTGGAAAATCAAACCTTTGAAACGTTCAACAGACCAACGACCGTTGGAGTCTGTGTCTAGGTCAAACACACCAGCGTTTGTGGTACCATACTGAGCACCAGGAACAGCAACTGTGTAGATTGTGCGGATAACTTCACGGTTGATTTCAGCAAGAATCTCTGTAGAAAGAATGTTGCTCAACTCTGTTTCAGCATCCAAACCATGGATTGCTTTCAAGTCTTGAGCAAGTTCTAGAGAGTATTCAGCCTTCAATGCACGGCTCTTAGCAGTAACAGTAACTTTCTCGATAGAGAATGCCATCTGATTGAAAATGCCTGTAGCATCATCTGCACCCAAACCTTCAGCACGGCTTGTGGCCATACCAACACCAGTTGTGTATGCGTTTGCTGTCAAGTCAGAAACTGGATTTGTCTTAACATCGGTTGTGTTGTTACCAGCAAAACCGAATGAAGCACCTGTACCAGAACCGATACCTGAGAAGATTGTGTTAGCTTCGTTGAAGAAAGCTTCGTTTGAATCACCTGTACCAGCTGTTCCCATTGCGTTATACTTAGCACGCATTGCGAAGATCAAGCCGGTTGGGCCTGTCATTGGCTGAACGCCAGCAACATCGTAAGCGATAAGGTTAGGCAATGCACGGCGAACCAAAGAGATAAGGATAGGGTCAAAGTTTTGAACACCAGCACCTGTAACGTTGGTTGGAGCAGCAGAGTAGGTTGTTTCGTTCAACTGCTGAGCAGCAGCTGACATTTCACGCTGTTGGTTTTCTAGGATAACAGCAGTAACGGCCTTCTTATAAGGATCCTTGATGGCTTCTAGTTCTGGATGTTCCAAAACTGGTTGCCATTTTTGTTGTAGTTCTTCTGATAGAAACATTAGTATTCTCCTTGTTAGTTTCTAATTGTGGTAAGTTTTATTTATTTTGCCACAGTTTTTGAAATTGCGGAAGCGATAGCAGCAATTGTTGGGTCGTTAGAAACGGTTTGTTTCTTTTCTTCTTCAACAACGACTTCTTCGTTTAAATCAGAGCTAGAAGAAGCTTTAACTGACTCTGTGAAATATGAAGTTCTTAGAGTAACAAGTTTTTCAGCATATTCTTCATCTGTGGTAAATTCTACACTCTCTGCGAGTGTTTTCATTTTTTCCACTTGTGTCTGAGTTAGGCCTTCACATACTGCATGTATAGCCTCGATTTTTTTGTGTTCGTTCAATTCTTTGCGTAGTTCAACGGCTGATTGAATTTGTTCATTCAATTCGGATTCCAATTCTTCAACCTTGGTTGTCAATTCTTCGACAACATCAACTTTTTCTTCTGGAATATCGATGTAGTGTTCAATGAACAAGTCTTTCAAACCGCCAATGAAATCTTCAACGATTTCGGCACGTAGACCTTTTTCGATGGCCAATTGGTTATCTTTAACCCATTCTTCAGCCATGTAATTGATGTAATCGTCTAGTTTCTGTGCCAATTCGTTTTTGACTTCTTCAACAGCCAATTCGAATTCTTCTACCATAGCTTCTTCGATTTCTTCTACCAAAGCTTGTGTGCGAGCAACAACGGCAGATTCGAAAATGGTTGTAGCTTTTGTTTTGAATTCTTCAGAAAGATTTTCACCAGAAAGAAGAGCGTCAACATCAGCATCCATATCTTCTTTCATCTTTTCTTTCTTCATCATTTTCTTGATAAGAGCTTTGTCTTGAGCCTCATCTTCATGTTCTTTTTCGTTTTCTTTTTCTTCAGCAACAACTTCTTCTTCTGTATCTTCTTCTACTTCTTCAGCATAAGATTGGAATGTTGCGCCTGGATTAGGTTGCATAGTTTGCTTTGCCAACTTTGCTTTGATACGATCACGGATGTTTTCGTATGATGTTGGTTCTGCCTGATCAACAGCGTGTTCAGCGCCTTGTGTTTCTTGTGGTTGACCTGACAACTTGTGTGCTGGTTCGGAACCAACAGGTGGTGTTGCGCCAGGAGGTGTTGCAGAAGGAGTACCTTTGGTGTAATCACCAGCTTGGTCATCTTTCTTGTCAACTACGCCAGCAACTTCACCAACATCTTTTGTGCCATAAGCAACAGATGTAGGCAACTTAGCTGGACCTTCTTTGTGGCCACGAGCAACAGAAGCGTCAAAAATTTCTTTTGAACCTTCGTTCATTAGAACTGCTTTAGCGGCATCAGCTAGATTTTTCTTTCCCATGTTGAGAATCTCCTTGATTTTATATTGGATATTTATAATTAAAGTTTTTTGATGAAGTTTTCAAATATTTGTAGACTAACTCTTTCAATATCTTTGCGTGAAGCTTCTTTGATTTGTTTCTTAGCTGCTTCATATTGAACTTCAGTCCAAATACCATCTACTAACATCCATTCCTTACCTTCCATAATACCCTGCACGAAAGCACCAGGTGCGGAAGGATCAGCTACTATATCTGCCGCTGTGGCCAGATGAAAATCGTCTTGCACAATGTTAATACCATTAACAGCTTTAAGAGAACCCATACCTCTAGATGATACGCCAAGTTGGCCACCACCTTCAATAAGGTTTCTTGCAATGTTACCCATAGGTGTGTCAAGAATTTTTGCTTTGCCTATCCAAACATTACCTTCTTGACGCAAAGCCACATTCAAATGTGATACACGATCAAGATTAATGGATGGTGTGTCTGGATGTCCCAGTTCACCAAAGGCACGGTTTTTATTAATGTATTCTTCTGTGTATCGAGAAACTTCTTTTTGCATAGTTTCTTTTAGATACTTACGGCCATTTCTATTTACTGTTTCGGCAACCAGAAAAGGACCTTCAATAAAAAGAGACTTTTTACCGTCTTTTTCTTCTGTAAGATATTTTACATCTTCTACAACTTCTTTAATAAGTTTCATTTTGGTTCCTTATGGACGAATAGAATAGTCTGGACCATAATTAAATGCAGCTGGATCATTGAATTGACCACGCTGATAGTATTCATTTTCTTTACGCAATTCTAAGATAATGGTATATGTAGAATTTGCCATTTGACCTTTTGTTCTGATACCAATATCACCATTATTGAAACTGGTTACAGTAGGATTTTTAATTGTGATCCAACTACCACCAGCATCATATTCGCCATTGCTCTGTAAGAACACCAAAGGCACTCCGCCGCTGGCGCTTGCAGTTGCAGTATTTGACCAATACAATTCAACTGTGCTATTTCCTGTTGGAGTATCATACCAGATTCTATTGATGGTCAAACCATAGTAAGGTAGTGGTCCTGTGTTAGCTGTTGATGATAACAAATTACCTCTAGAACTGTCCATTGCACCATATAAAGTGTTAGCTGCAATTCTTGATTTGTTATCTTCTTGTTCTGTTCCATCAAATGCAGCTGTTAATTTGATAACAGCCAATTGTGTATCATCTTTTAAAACTTGATATGAATAAATGTTTGCCATTTTTTATTCCTGTTATTGTGGTGTAACTGGTTCATCCACAGCTGTTGACATTAATCTTTCGTCTGGCTGAGGATTAAACATAGATTTTGCCACTTCCATTTTTTTGGCTTCGATATGTGCCATTACTTTGTCTTGCAAAGCAGAGTAAAATGCATCACGCATTTCTTTGGCTTTATCTTCGTCTGCAAAATCTACGATTTGTCTTGGGTCCATAATTTTCTCCTAATGAAATATTTATAGTATTCGCTTCAATTTGGTAAAAGTTGTATCTTCTAAACTCAAATCACCTTTTGGTTGTGGTTTTGATTTTGGTTTAGAAGCATTTGATGAATTAGATTGTGCATTGCCTTGGTCTTGTCCCATTGCATCTTGCATAGCAATTTGATTTTCCATATCAACTTGTCCAACCATTTGTTGTTGTGCAACCTGATTGGTAACTTCTGTTGGTAAACCCATGCCTTGTTCTTTTTCTTCATCAATTTCAACATTCATTTCATTGATCTGGTCATCACTCAAACGCAATACATTGCGTTGAATCCATTTTTTGGAGAAATAACTTCCTGTGTATGGATCGATTGCACCCAAAAGACCCAATCTTTCTTTCATTAACTCAGCATCTTTGAGTTCGGTAAAGTTGTTGTCTTTAATAAAATCAAAATAAATGTATTCTTTGAATTCGTTCCATTCTTCTTCTGTACAAATGCCTTTTAACACACATTGAACACGAAGAGCTTGGTCAAAAATATCTGAAAACTTGGCACGCAATCTGTCAACAAACTTTGAGAACTTCAATTCATCTCTTGTAACTTCAGCCACACGGCCAATAGAGAATCCTTGGTTTGGTTCAAGTCTGGAGATTGGAACATTCAAAGACTTGTATAGTTTCTTTTCAAAATACTTAACATCTTCCAACTCACCCAGGTTCTGTCCACCTGGTAGTGTGGTGATTTCTGTGCCTTTACCGCCTTCACGGCGAGGTAACCAGAAATCTTCCATCATCGAAAGGAATTTACGATCATCACGGACTTCACCAGTGTTTGCATCGTATACCAATTTGTTTTTATACTTGACCATAATATCACGCAGATATTGTTCGGCCTTTAGTTTTGGTAAATTACCAACATCGATATAGAAAATTCTGCGTTCTGGTGCACGGCTGATACGATAGATAACTGTCGCATCTTCAATCATACGCAACTGGTTTAGTGGTTTGATTGCTTTGTGTAGATAAGAAAGTACCACAGCACGGCGGCTATCCATAAGGCCGGAGACGATAGAAAGGACAGAATCAGTTGTGATGCGAACGCCAACAGGACCATAATTAGAACTACTACCAGTAACAACCTTGTCATTGTAGATGTAGTATTCATTGACTGTTTGTACGATTTCTGCACCGGTTCTTTCATCTTTTTGTTTCCTCATTTCACGCACTTTACGAATCTTGCGTGGATCAACATAACGGAGTTCTTTAATACCTTCTTGTGGTGCGTTGCGGTCAATGATTACATGGTAATATAAACGACCGTCCACATAATATCTACGGAAAATATCTTGTGCCATATTGTTGTAGTTAAACAATCTAATTATGGTTTGAAATTCCGCTTTGATGGCATTCTTGATTTTTTCTGGTTGTTTTAGATTGTCCAAAACAATATCAATAGTTTTGCCGTCATCGTCTTGACAAATGGCTTCATTAACTATGTCATCTATTGCCGATTCAATTTCTGGCTGCATAGCCATTTCACGGTAACGAGAAATGAGTTCTACCTCATTCTTTGCGGTACCATCAAGGTCAACATATGTGCCGTAATAGGCAGCAGATGTAATAGTTAATGCGCCGTCTTCCTGAGAAGGTGGCGTAAAGGATTGTTGAGTAACATCCTGAACTTCTTTTTCCTCACGGGAAATCGTGAAGCCAAAGAGTGAAAATTTATTAGGTGTTGCCATATTTTCTTTTATCTAATTACAAAGTCAAAAAAACATAAGAGAGGGCCGAAGCCCTCCTATAATTCATCAGGTTGTGGTTTCTGCTGTCCAGTATTGATATGCAAATGTCACATCAAATTCTTCGATGGTATCATTTGAACCCCAATCTAGTGCGATTGGTGTTAGATCAACAGGGAATAGACCCACGAAATTGTATTTCTTCAATTCGTTGCCAGTTTTTCCGTATTGGATAACCTCAGCATCGACAGAATAGTTGCTTGGTGTTCTTGCGTTTGCGTCACGAACATTACCTGCATGACTATTTAAACTGTTCATCCATCTTTCGACTGTATTACGGATTACGAAATCTTCATCGTTAATGATGGTGATTGTCCAGTCAGCAAAGCTTCTGTTACCAAGAAACTTCATTTCACGGCCAAAGTAATAAACTGGTACTTGACCCATTGATGAACCTGGTAACTGTGCGGCTTTGGCCATGAAAGTCACTTTTCTGCTTGCATCAACACCACCAGTAACAAATGCTGGGAATGTCAAAGAAACAGAGAACAGGTTTGGACGAGCACCGTCACCTGCCATCTGACTTCTAAATTCTGCTACGTTGAATGCCATTGTATTCTCCTATTTGGTTTATTTATTAGACTGCACCAACGATTGTGGCAAAATCAACACCAGTACCAACAGCAACAAAGTTCAACTGAATGAAATTAATTGAACGAGCGGGCTTAATGTAAATATCACCAACAAACTGGTTAGAATCAATAACTTGTGGTGTGTTGTTTGTTGTATCGCAAACTACTTTGAAGTCTGTGATACCACGGCGACCTTGAACATCACGCAAGAATGGTGTAATCAAAGAAACAAACTGTGCTCTTGTAAATTCATCGTTGATTTCAAACAATGAAGATTGAGCTGCACGAGCGATTGCCTTTTCTAGAACGATGAACAATCTACGGACATTGATACGGTCAAATGCATTTGGCTTGTTCAACAAAGTCTTGTCACCGAATAGAACGGTACCTTGACCAGGGAAAGAAACAACTGGGTTAACGCCTGCGCCATACAATGTATCTCTTTGTGTCTTGGATGGATTCCATGACAACTTGATGCAATTCTTAACCTGACCACGGCTAAAACCGGCAGGAGAGAACCATGGATCACGAGTTGTATCTGTGTAAACACATAGACCAGCAATATCGCCGTTCAAAGGAATCCAACGGTATACATTGTTGTATTTGTCGTATTGATATTTCCAACCAGAATCTGCAACAGCATAAGAAGATGTTGTTCCTAGGCTTGTCAACCAGGTTGCGATATCTGCGGTTTCACTACCAGCGTTGTTAATAACTGCTGATTGTGGAGGTGAAACAAATGTTACGCAATCTGCTCTTGATGCACTGATATTGGAAATTACATAGTTTTGAACTGCGGCAGCCGCATCAGCTGTCAACACAAGAGAAATATCGGTTGTGTCTTTGTTTGCAAACAAATCGTAAGCTGATTGTAGATTGCCATTTGTTACTGCAACATCGATACCACCAGCAAGAACATAATTCTTAACGCCATTTAGAACGGTGAAACTGGTATTTGAAGGAGAACCCCATGTTCCGCTTGTGTTGCCATAGTCGGCAGGATCAACAGCGAAAACATAGTTTGACTTATCAAACACAACTTGTTTGTAGTAGTTTGAAACTCCGTTGTTAGATGCATCAGATGCCTTAGAAACGAAAGCGAATGTTTCTAGAACGGCATTCTTTGTTCCAAAATTACCTGAACCATCGACAACAACAATGTGAATTTCATCGTTAGAACCACCAGCTGCAGCAACTTGAATAGATGTTCCTGGAGCACTTGGGAATAAACCTTTGTATGTCCATGTGGCAAAATCTGTTGAATTATCACAAACAGAAATTGTTAGACCGTTGCCCAATGCACCAGAACAACGAGCCATGAAAGGACCATATGTGTTAGCATTGTCTGAATTTAGGTATGAATATTGAAATTCATCATCGTTTGCAACTTGAATGTTTGTTGCTGCACCTGAATCAGCGTTCAATGTGTTTGCGTTGACCGCTCTAACAACACTCAAATTGTTACCATAAGATAGGAAGTTTGCAGCAGTAAAGAATGAAACTGCGGTGTTGGAATCTGGTTTTCCGAAAGTTTTTGTTAAAGTAATTTCACTATCAATCAATTTTACTTGATTGGCTGGACCCCAATTAAAGTTTCCAGCAAATGCGCCAGCGGTAGTTAGTACAGAAGGAACTACGGTTGTTAGATCGACTTCTGATACATTTACGCCTGGAGAGATTTGAAATGCCATTTTATTCTCCTTGATTTATTATGTTTCTTGGCAGTAGAATACCATAAAGAATATTTATGAAAGGCTGGATTTACAAGTTATTTAATCTATCTCTTATAAAACTTGCATAGGTATCACCACCGTTTGCAACTTCCCATATATCACCACCCATAATTTCAAATGGAGTTTCTAATCCATCTTCAATAATTGGTGCAGGAAGTAAATTTTCATCCATTTGGTTCATTTGTTCCAACTGGATTTGTTTGCGAATATCGTGGTTGACAATCTCTTTGAAGTATTGTTGTGTTGCAACCCACGCAAAAATAACAAGACCCATTACTAAGTCATCGTGTGCGCCATCAGCTGCCTTAAAAGAGTTCTTTTGTTGTTCAAATGTCGTCAATTCTGAATAAGTATCGAAATCGCAGACACTTAACTTGTCACCTTCAATTAAAGTTTTTAGATTGGAACAACCAATTGCTTTGACTTGAGGTGACATTTTCAAGCCCATTTGTATACCACGGGCAAAACCAGCACTTAATTGTTGTGGTTTTTTATTGCCTGTAAATACTTTCCATAAGTTTTCGTATTCGAAATCGGCATGTAATGAATCGGCAACCTGTGGATTATTATTGATTTCAACCAAAACATATGCATCATTATACAATCTTGCGGTATTATAGATTACTGTTGGAAAAAGAATTGGTGTAATTGACGATGAATTATAGGCTGCAACCTGTTTATATGGTGTTTCCGATATATCAATCACCTGAAAAGCTGAGTAGTCCAAGTTTTTACCTTCCGAAACATCAACGCAAATACAGTATAAGTGATCTGATTTGGCATCATTCACACCTTCTTTTACTGGTTGCTCATAAATTCTTAAACCATCATGCATGGTAACCGGATCACGATACACCATAGTTTGAAGTTTGTAACCAGAAATCAATGTGTTTGATGATCCCAAGAATTCTGTTTCAAATTCTTGACGGAACTGGCGTTCAGATGTGTTGCGGATTGTTTCTTCTTTCCAAGCCTCATCACGACCTGGCACCATAGACCAATGAATTTCAAATGTTTTGTAATTATTTTTCTTGTTAATTGCATCCATCCACAATTTGTAGAATAGATTCATACCATTTGGAGTAGAAACAATAATAATCTTGGAAGATTTACCAGATGAAATTACAGGGTAAACAGAGTTAAAGAATTCTTCAGCAATGTTATTTGGCACGAACGCAAATTCGTCCAAGAATACTAAGTTAAATGCACCACCACGAATTGCAGAACTTGATGTAGATGCAGCCACAATCTTTGAACCATTTTCTAGTTCAACATTACCTTTGTTCCATACCACAACACCTTGTTGCAACCACATTGGTAGATTTTCATATGCCAACTGGTATTTACCTAGAATATCTCTGGCCAAAGAACCTTTGTTCGCCAGGACTGCAACGTTCTGTGTATCTGTAAAGAGTGTCAACCAAAGAAGATATGCAACGGAAGTGGTTGTTTTACCGACCTGGCGAGGACACTTGGTGATTGAAAAACGATTTTCGTGATATGTGCGAATCATCTCTTTTTGAAATGGCCACATCTCAAACTTCATTAAACCACGATCAACGTTAACAATTGTTACATAGTTTTCAGCAAAATAGACCGGATCTTTTGCACATTTTATATACTCATCAACTTGTTCTTGAGTATATTCTACCTTAACACCTGCCTTTTTCAGTAACGGATTGTCACGATAGGTATCTTTGGCATCTAAATCATAATCATCGATTTCAACTTCTACACTCATTCTTTACCTTTAATGAGTTTGTTTAATTCTGCGGTTGATCCTACAAAAATGGCTTTATCGATTCTGGTATCACCGTCTTTTTTCTTGCCATCCATATCACGCATTTGTTTTTGTATGTTCAACAGTTCTTTGTTTGCATCTACCATGTTTTTAAGTAGTGTTGCATAGACTTCAAATGCTCTTGGATGTTGGCCTGAACTGGCAATCTGACGCAATTCTTCCATTGCATCTTTGCCGTTGTCAATCAAATCTTGTAGGTTTTCTTTTGATTGTTCGTATGCGTCTTTTAAATCTTGTTTTAAATCAGATTCATTCACCGCAGGCTTTGGTGTTGGCACTAAGGGTTGTTCTGGTTGTTCAACCGGTGCCACATCAAAAATCTTTTCCATGTTTTTATCAAATGTATTCATTTTTAAACGTATGCGTTAATGATTCTCCATTCTGAACCTGTCCAAACCCAAGTAATAGTGTGGTCTGTTGCAGGTAAAGTTTCATACAAGCCTGTGCCTAAAGAATGATTCAATAATTCCATACTTTGATTCGCTGCAGCTTGAATGTAAACCACATTTCCGTCAGAATCTATGTTTTTGATAGTAATGTATTGTCCTATTGCAGCTGGATCAGGTAAAATAACATTAATAATTCCGCCAGCAGCATTAGGACTGCAAAGAACAATTTCACTTTCCAAATTTAGATATACATTTCCTGCTGTATTTACAATAGTAATTCTTTTATAAGAAGTGTTTGCTTTTGCAAATGCAGCGTTTGCTTGTGTAAAGGCTGTATTTGATTGATCTCTAGCCCAAGTATCAATGTTGGTCGAAACGGCAGTATTGGCAGTTACAAATGCGGCATTTGCGGTATCCCAGGCTGACTGAACCTTTGGTGTCAAATTATTTGTATTGTCGCTCGCAGTATTTGCTTTATCAAAAGCAGATTGTGCAGTAGCATAAACTTCGGTAAAGTTTGAATTAATTTTTATTGACGCAGCTCTAAGTGTGTCGCCTGTTCCATCATTTGCGGCCGCACCGACATTGATTGTTTGTTTTGCCATTTTAGTTGCTCTCTGTTATCGTTACGGATGGTGTATTGATTTTATCCGTTGTTATACTTGTGTTGGAACTATCCATCGTAAATTCGGTATCATCAGTCTTAACAACTGGAGGTAGATTTGCATATACATCCACCTGTGCATATTCAAATGTTTCTGGTGTGTAAGATGTAAATCTGTAGTTTGCTGAATTGTTTAACCCGTATATAGGTGCATTTGAAACAAAGTTTCCACTTATATCGATTAGTCTTAATTTATTATTTGACCAAGAAACAACTCTGGCTGATGCTGTGCTTGTTTGATATGAATAACCTTGATATACAATTTCACCTGGTTGATAATCTCCAGCTCCTGTTGCAGGATCAATAGTAAAAATAATGATATCTTCTGGTGTTACTTTATCATAAATGTTGGTGATAGAATGTGTGATAATATTTGCTGTAGATGTTTTGCCGTAAATGAAACCTTTAACGGTAAATCTAAGAGTCCAAATTATCATTCTGGTTTCTTGATTACGGTCACCTTCATAAATGATTTCATGGTCCGCATCTTTAAAAATAACAGGCACTTCTTTGACTACACCCATTTCAGGAATCAAATTCAACTTCATGGTATAGTCTGGTGTAAAAAATGGCAAAACATGTTCCAACACCTGTGTTGCATCTTCAATGTTTCTTACATACAAATACAAATTGAAATCAAAATCATATGGCACAGGATTATATTGACCAACGACACCGCTGGCTGTCTGTGCATAATTTCTAACATTGGTATTTTGTTTTCTTGTGGCATCATAACTCATGCCAGTCATTTCAAATGAAAGTCTTGGTAATGCAATTTGAACTTTTTTATCCAAATTCAAATCATCTTCCAAACGCATTACATATCGTTCTTTTGTGGCATATGCAATAGGAATTAGAAAACGCTCGACCTCAGTCATGTCAGATTTGTATCTGACCAACTGTATTTCATTAAACAGATTGCCAAAACCGACAACCAATTTACGAATGATACGATTATATTGTATTGCTGCCATTAAATTTTTCCAAACGGATTAAATTCTGTAAAGTCTATGATATTGTTTGCCTGATTTTCAATATACATGTTATCATAGTTTTCATTTCTGGTACTATCAAACAATGGATTGTATGTTGTTAATGTATATCTTGCATTACTTGATGCACCAATGATTGCCACATTATCGGTAAATTCACCAGTAATGTTTGTCACACTCAATGTATTTGCGGCTTTGTCCCAATTTTGAACGATTGCAGAAGCCGTTGCGTTTGCATAAAGTTGATTTGGTGATTGAAAAACAATTTCTCTTTCTTGATAATTGTTTTGATTTTGTGGTGTTGTTACAGTAAAATCAATTGTGTATGATGATTGTGTTGCAATATCATCAATTGCATCAATGCCAGTATCCATAAGTTCTTGTGAATACTTGAATTTCTCTAATTGCAATTCATAGAAATATGGAATCTTGCGACCTAATGTAAAGAAATCTTTGGTATGATCCGCAAATTTAATCTCAAACATTTCACCTGTACCATACAAGAAAGGTACATAAATCAAATCACCTTCTCTTGGTCTGGTAAATTGATTTTGTGGTACTCTTTGTGAGAATGAACGCTTCGAAAGAATCACACTCACATTGTTTTTGATTTCTAAACCAAATTTGGAAAAGAATTCTCTTTCACCACCATATTCCAATGCACTTGACAAATACATTTCAACTGGAAAGGCCGTCTTAAATTTCTTAATTGGATCCTCACCATAAAGAATATCTCTATCTTCTTCATTAAAGATAGGAATATAATATGCGTCAAACCCCATGATCTTGATTGATTCAACAATCAAGTCCTCAACCACATGTTGTTCTTTTGCGGAGTTATAGTTATTGAAATATACTGATGTTGCCATTTTAGTTTAAGAAGAATTCCAACACACCGCCGTAATTGTTTTCCATCTCTTGTTCTAAACGGCGAATCTCTGTTTCGGCATCTTCATAGATTTTGTCGCCATTCAATATCACACCACCAGGCAGTTGAATTCCACCAAACTTTTTAAGGTTGGAACCCCATTGTTTGCGTATCAATTCTGTTGCGTACTCTTTAAGCCAACGATCATTCCATACTTGTCCGTAGAAATCTGGATTTAATGTGGTATAACACTCAAGGATAGCAGTTGTTCCGACTGGTGCTTGTGATGAACCCCAAGCCCAATCAACAAACAATCTTTGCATATGTCTTTGAAATCTAATTGGTGTTTCACCAGTAAACAATATTTCCAAAGAACGCAAGTGTTGTAATGTTAATGTGTAATTAATGTAAGAAGCTGATGTGAAATCATATAGTTCATTCAAACGCAATTGATATCTCAAATCAAACATGTTGATTGATGATTGAGAATCTTGAATTGGGAAAATTCTGGTGACACCAAGAACTGTTGTTGCATTGTTTGATGAATCTCTAATGCTTGACAAATCAAGATATCTGTTATCAATATCTTCTTGTGTCACTTTATGAATGTAATAAACCTTCTGCATACCATCAAAGTGGTAGTCTTGCCAGTATTGAATGGCATCATCAATACGGTCTTCCACTTGATCTTCATCCACATTAATGTCGATGACAGGAAAGCCAAGTCTGCGTAGGCAATAATCTTTGAATTGTGTTCTGGTTGTAAGTGTGGCCATTTTTTATTTTTCTAAAGATGTTATTACCTATTTATTGAATCAAATATTATCCAAAATACCTTTTAATTCATCAATAGTTGTGGATGCATCTATATTATTTTGAATTTCTGCATACTTATCACGAATGACTTGTCTTTGTGCTTCTACTGCTTGAACATCAGTACCAGGAATTTGTTTCATAATGACTTCATCTAAAGGTGCAAATTCGTTTGCACGTTTTACTCTGCGAATATCATGGCTGATTGCTTTTGCTTTATCGATATTAATTGTGATCATTTTTTACTCGTATAGAATATTGATTGAACCAGCATCGTAAAGATTTGTGCCACCAACGGTGGTAATTCTAATCATATCTAGTGTGCTAGATAGAGAAACATTACCGGCTGACCACACTTGTCTATTGTCTACTGTATCCATAATAATACCCGAACCTATCCATATGTTTCCCGACATTTTAGTAAAAATAGCGTGGCCGTTGAAGTTGGTACTAGCGCTAGCAGCAGTTCTAAAAATAAATCCCGCTGTGCTTGTGGACACACCAGTAGCGGATCCCGTCAGAGCACCAGATAGAGTAGAATAACCTGAGGTTGTAGCTACTCCACCAGTACCTAATTGAATTAATGGAAATGAAGTTCCGTTACTGCCAATTTCATAAAACATTACGGTTATTCTTTTTACCCAATTAGGAATATCAGTAAAGTCTACGCTTGTACCGCTGGCCGATTTTGCGGTTCCTAAAGTCAGGGAACCAGATTGATAATCACTGCTGTTACCAGGCAAATCTATTCCTAAAGAACCATCTAATACAATTGCCATATTATTCTCCGCTGTTTTCCGCTGGTAGTTCTGTTTCTACTGATGGTATTTCTTCTTCAAAATTATATTCCCATGCTTCTCTAAATGTTCTGTCTGTAGGAATATCATCTACACTTACAATACGATATGGTTTACCAGCTGGAATCGTAGATAATATCTGTTCTTGAGATACACCTGGAGCAGGTATAACTACAGATATACCACCAAGATCATTTGGATAAATTATTCTATAGTTTGACATATGCTTTATTTAAATATTGATATAGAAATCCAAGGAGCATCATAAAGAATACTTCCGGTATTCATTACAGTAACAGCCACATTTGCTGCATTTTGACCAATTGATTGTTGGCCAGGACATGATACTAAATTTGGTCTTGTGCTTGGATGTCCGCCAGATGTTACAACAGAGTAATTTGCGTCAGAAAAAACATTTGTAAAATTAACAACATAGGCACCAGTACCGTTATCTGTAATACTACTCACATTGAATGCTCCACGAATTTCTACCGTGCCAATGCTGTTAAAGTTAACCCAAGCACGACAAAATGTTCCTACTTCTGTATTTACAGAATCATAAATGTTTGGTGGAGTATTTACTGCATTAGATTGTATATTTGTTACTTGTAAGGTACTCATACCCATGTTCCTATTGAAGTATTACTGCCAGATGCACCAATTGGATAAATTAAAAAATAACTACCAGGAACGGTTGTATATGCTCCTCCTGGTGCGGCACTAAGTTGATATTGTGGAATGAATGTACCACCTGTAGTGATAGAAACCGTACCATTCAAAACGGATTGATCATAATAAGTAGCACTGGTACGAGATCCTGTAACAACAACTGCGGATGTTGTTTGAGAAAAATAAAAAGGTTGAACTGTGCCTGAATCAAGAAATGATACTGTGCTTGAAGTTCGCATGATAGTATATGCTATAGAACCAACAACAGCAGTTCCACCAAATAAAAGAGAAAGTGTGTGCGCTGTTGTTCCGGCGCTTTTAGTTAGATCATAAATTGCTTGAAAGGCATAAACCGTGTTGGAACTTAAAGTTACTCCAACACCAAATAAAGGTTGTGTACTGGTAGAATTAAGACCAACATAATTACTATTCAACCTATAATACTGTGCATTGGGAATCAATCCACGCTGAGTGCCTAATGGTGTGAAATACAACTCACCACCATTATATTCTAATGTTCCTGGAGATGGTGTTGTTAGTGTTTCACTTGTAAGTGCTAATCTTCCCATTTTATATCCTTATACCACTACCCATCTAGCACCAGTAGATACTGTTACTGTTATGCCATTAGCAATCGTTATTGGTCCAGAACTCAAACCATTGGTGCCAGCAGACAATGTAATGTTTGATGAAATTGTATTTGAGTTTACATAGATTGGTGGGTTGGTTCCTGGAAAATTTGTTCCTGTTCCACCACCTGATGCTTTGATTACTGTTAATGGCATTTTTGTTTACGATCAAAAAATATATTAATATTTAGGATCACAAATTTTGTGTGTTTGTTGATGGGAAAGCACGACCTGGTCCCCAAATAATTCTCACTGCACCACCGCCAGCAGCCAAAACAGTCCAACTACCGCCGTTATCAGAAAAACTTCCACCGCCATATAGACCAGCGACACCACCAGTACCATTTGTTCCACCAGAACCACCGCCACCGTTCGCTGCACCATTGGCTCCTTGGCCGTATATGCCT
>JACCDP010994667.1_pt1 | contig 41033 bp, 36 predicted proteins | sample 7445841 | NCBI WGS metagenome assembly JACCDP01 (sample SAMN15323441, study PRJNA562643) | freshwater metagenome | isolation source: river surface water | place: USA:Blue River Watershed | collected 2017-08-17 | reverse complement strand
TTATAACAATTATTATATAACTCTTTATGTTTTAAAAATCCATTTTTAATACTAAGAGAATCATCTACTAAATAAATATTTTGTACTAGTTTTTTTTAATTTTATTAAAAATTCAAATTTTAACTTTTTAAAATATTAAAAATGACTAAACTTTTATTACTTGATATTGATCGTACACTTGTACATTCTCTTTTAACTTACTTAGTTAAAGATGAATTTAAAATACATTTTAATTCTATTATTTATGATGAATATACAGTTTTTATTAGACCACATTTAGAAACATTTCTAGACTATTTAAAAGATATAAGTTTAAAAAATAAAGATTTTAAAATTGGTTTATTTACAGCTGGTTCAAAAAATTATGCAAATTTTATAAATAAAAAATTACTTACCTCTTTAAATATAGAAAGTAAGTATATTTTTTCAACTAAAGAATATGATGAAGGTTTTGACTTTAATGGAACAGGAAAATCCTTACATTATATAAGTTATTTAACTAATATACCAGTACAAAATATTTATTTAGTAGATGATTCTCTTAGTATTAAAAATGGATTTTTAAAACATAAAGAGTTATATAATAATTGTTATAATATTTCTAAATTTGTAGTTTGCTTTGATGATACACATTGTTTTATTCCTGAATCTGTAACAAACAATGGATTACTTGAATGTATAGAATGGATAAAAAATAAACAATTATTAATTTAAGATATAATTTTAATTAAGTTTTTTACTCTAGTTAGAGTAAAAAAATAAACAGTTATCAATTGTTAACTGTATTAATCTTCTTTCTTTTTAAATATTAATTTTTCATTTAATGCTGCTGCATGTCTAAGAGTATATTTACTACTACATTTCCAATCAGTACCAACAGCTTTTTCTGACATTATATAAATATCACCACCTTTTATATCTATTTTTACTGGTTCGCTTATTTCTTTATTTTTATGATACCATTGGAAATAAATTGGAAAACTACTTCCAAGTCGCACACAAAGGACCAAATTACGCTCAGTATCTCCGTGAAATCCAATATATGTTTTTTTGAGGTCATAATATCTATTTCCTTCTGCAAATAAATTAGTACATTTTCCACCTATTTTTTCACTTATTGCATTTCGTAAATATTTGGTTAATTTTATACTTTCATCATTAAAATTAATTACAGTTCCTTTTTTATTTGCAAAATCAGAGGATTGACTAAAGTCTGCAAAACAAAGATTATATCTTGCTCTTTTCTCCATCACTTTGCCATATGCGTACATTTTAGAATCGTAGTTTAATTTAGCTTGTTCTTTATATAATTTACTAGCATCTAAACCTAATACATGTTCTACTCCATTTCGAAAGATTAAAACAACTGCATCTTCAATTTTACTTTTGACATCTTCATCTATATATGAAGGTAAAAGATCATTTAATCTTATAATTTCAGAAAATTCAGGATAACGTTTATTTAATTCTATACATTCTTCAACAGTTAAACCTCTAGCATTTTGATTTCCAATAATTTCCATTCCACGATGATTTTCAACCGAAGAAGAAAAAGTTAAAGAAATAGTTTCGGTATAGATACTCATTTTTTACTTTTATTTATATTATTTTATGCTTTTATAAAAGCATAAAAAATCAATTTTAAAAAAGTTAAAATTTAAATATTTTATAAAAAACTAATACATTTTTATTTTATAATTTATTTTTTGTACTAGTTTTTTTTAATTTTTTTAAAAAATAGAATATTAAAATTTCTAAATTTTAATTAATTTCAATAGGTCTTCTATCATAGTGTGATTGTTGAAAAGAGTTACTTAATTTATTTACATCGTTATTACTACGAATTGAACTACCCATAGGAACTTCCATACGATTAGAAAACATACTATTACCAAAACTTCTATCAACTGTATCACCAAATACAGATAATTTATTTAATTGGATAGTATTTTGATTTCCACGTGCACCCCATTCATCATAACCATATAATCTTGGATTTACAGAAGCAGATGTAGTTGGTGTCTTTAAATCTAAATTAATGGTATCTAATTGGTCACGATTAATTTCTCCATTATAACCTAACATATTAATATTTGTAGATGCAGGTGTAACTAAGATATCATCTAATTCAACATTAGTAAAACCTTCTCTCATATTATCAACACCTTTATTTGAGTCACCAATTTGTAAATTAGTATTTGCAGCAAAAAGTGGCATATTACGTTCTAATTTAACTTCAGGTTGATTGACTTGGATAACAAGTTGTGTATTATTCATATTAGGTTGAACAATAGAGTAAGTATAGTCTTTTAATTTAATTTCTTTGCCATCACTGGTATTAAATATAATAGGTAAACCAGCAGCTGCGGAAACAGCAATATATTTCTTTTCATGAATAGTTGCACCCACGTCAATAGAAGTATTCAATTTAGGATCAAAAACAACAATATTACTAAATGTATTTGCAGTATTAACAGCAAAATTCATAATATCTTCACGAACAGCAGTCTTTCTAAGTGTATTTGCTTCACGAGTAGGATCAATAGATAAAACAGTAGTAGGACGGATGCTACCTTTTAATGTGTCCATAATATTATAGTTAGTATGAATAGAGTCACGACCTTCTTGACCAATCATATCAAGATATTCTAAACTAGGGTTAACACGAACCATACCTTGCGAAGTAAGAGGGTTAGTAGCATTTCTGACAAGATTTTTATCATAAAAACCAGCAATTGAAATAGGAGCAATATTCGCATTAGTTTGTATACTGTAATTTTGATGAATACGAGGAGCACTGAGTGGAACTAAGGTTTCAACAGGATACATAGGTGGACGAACAACTTCCACTTTATAAGGATTAGAAGCTTGAAAGTTACCTAAAGATTGATTGGTTTGTGCACCACCAGCATTGGTATAACTGACTTCAACCATAGGATTTTGACCACGAGCAAAGTATTGAATAGATTCATTAACACGAGAAGGGTCAGCATATTCAGAGTCAGGACGGATAAAAGTTTGGATTTCAAATTCATTAACAGGTTCATATTTACGAGTAAAGATAGCTTTAGGTGGATCTTTGTAAATAAAAGGTTGTTCAGCTCCAACAGGATTTACACCAGCACCTTTATAAGTTTTAATAGCACTTCTAGGATACATTTTAATAATCTATATTAAAAATAAAAATAGATTATATTTATCTTTTATTTTTCTTTTTATTTTTACTTTTAATTTTAGTTTTATTTTATTTTATAAATAATAAAATACGTTAAGATGAATACAAAAACTTGCTATATAATAATGGTTATATTAGTAATCATTATTTTTTCTATGTTAGGTCGTGCTTTTTATACTGGTGGTAGATTATGGGGAAAAAAAGAAAACTTTAGAAGAAGAAATTTGTTTCATGCTTTGGGTAAAGTAGCTGAAGGAATAGGAAAAGTTGGTTGTGCAATGAATAATATGTCATGTTAAATAATTATTTATTATTTTTGTAACTTTATTTTATTATTTATTAAATTATAAATAATAAAAGATAAATGGTTTCTAAAGGTAAAAAAAATAAGCAAATGCTTAAAATTATACTTTGTATACTAATACTTATTCTAGTAGTTTACCTAGGATATAAATTGTATAAAAATATGACACCAAAATCTAAACCTCAATTAGTAAAGAAAAAAGAAAGATACGATTACATACCAGGTTTAAGTTCTGAAAGTGTTAAAACTATTGATATTAAATTAAAAGATGCATTTAATGCTGCAATTGGAGCATTAAAAGATATGCAATTAAATGTAGGACCGTTGTGTAAAGGATCAACCTTGTCAAGATTAATACTTCACGATGGAGATAGTTGTCCAGGTGTAGCATATACTGTATCAGGAGGATGTAAATTTCAATTACCACTTGGTATAGGCTGTGGTTGTTATGAGCAAGCAGAAGCAGGTATAACAAAGATAAAAGGATTAGAGTCTTTAAAAGTAAATAATATATCTAATTTAATTATAATAGTGAATTATAGTACAAATAAAGTTAATGTTATATTTGATATGTCAGCAATAGTTCCAAAAATAACTGTATATGGTACAGCAAAAGCAACATTTCCAGTATGTATAAAAGCAATGTTAGGACCAGACGATGATTATTTAATAGAAACACAAATTTTAATTAATGCAAAAAATGTAGTAATTCAAGGTGAATTTAATTCTGATAATTCAATTACATTAAATACAAAAAATATAACAATAGGTAATTTAGATGTTAACTTAAAACGTTCAGATTGGTTTTCTGGTGCACCAGGAGTAATAAAAACAATATTGGATAAAACATTTGGTTCAATAGGAGATTTATGGTGGGATAAAATAACTGATATAATGACAAAATTTTTAAATTTGAATACATTATTAAATAATGCATTACGCTCAGCAAATACAAGTTTTAGTGTTCCATATCTTGGTTACTTAAAAAATGTATCATTTTTATTTTCAACTATCATGACAACTTCTTTTCGTATAGGAAATTGGTGTATAGGTTCTTTAAATAATAACTTAGTATTTACAAATGTAACAACAAATCGATCCTGTGGATTTGATGAATATATAAATTGGAATGCATCATTATCGACTAATATAAATTCAAATACAATTGTTGCACCATTAATACATTTAGGATCAGAATGGATAATCTACTGTTCACCAAAGAATGATGGTTTATTTAATGAAAATGATTTAGTACTTATGAATCCATCTAAAAAATTTAGTTTAGTACTATCAATAAGTAATTATAACTGGACTTTAGTAGATAAAGTATTACCAGATAATTTAATAAATTTATTTGATAGTGGACTCAATTATCCAATTATAGGATTAGATCCATTTGTAATTCAACCTACAAGTAATGGAAATTTATGTGTTTACACAAGAATAAGTACACCAGGAAAATTTTTTAGAATGTGGATGATTAATAGTGCATTAAAACAATTTAATACAATTGGATATGTAGGAGTTAATCCTGCAAAAGCAAATGTTGAAACATTGTCGGCATATGACAATCCAAAAACATTTATAAGAGATGGAGGTTGTTTATATAATGAAGATGGAACTACACAAAAATGTTCAGCTGCAATTAGACCAAAAAATCGTGGTGGACCAGGAGGTGGTTTTTACTAATTTTTAATAGTTTACTTTTAATTTTGACTTTTATTTTTACTTTTATTTATTTTATTATTTATTTTATTATAAATAATAAAAGATAGATGGTTGCTAAAGGTAAAAAAAATAAGCAAATGCTTAAAATTATACTTTGTATATTGATACTTATTATTGTTGTGTATTTAGGATACCAATTATATAAAAGTATTACAAAAAAGTCGGAAAAGAAAGATGAAAGATATGATTACATACCAGGTTTAAGTTCTGAAAGTGTTAAAAATATTGACATTAAATTAAAAGATGCTTTCAATGCAGCAATTGGAGCAATAAAAGATATGCCATTAAATATGAGTCCATTGTGTCCAGGTTCTACATTAGCTAGACTAGTACTTCACGATGGAGATAGTTGTCCAGGTGTAGCATATACAACATCAGGTGGTTGTAAAATAAATAGTCCTGTTGGATGTATTTGTTATGAACGTGCAGAAGCAGGTATAACAAAGATAAAAGGATTAGAATCTTTACAAATAACTGATATATCCAATTTATATACAAATATTAACTATAAAACAAATGAATGTAATATTATATTTGATATGAAAGCAAATATTCCAAAAGTAACTATATATGGAACAGCAAAAGCAACATTTCCAGTATGTGTAAAAGCAATGTTGGGGCCAGATGATAATTATTTAATAGAAACACAAATAGATATTGCATTTACAGAAGCAGTATTGTTTGGTAAACTTGAGGATGGAAAATTAAATTTGAATACATCAACATTTCAAATAGGAGGATTAGATGTAAATTTAAAACGTTCAGATTGGTTTTCAGGTGCACCAGGAGTAATTAAAACAGTATTAGATAATACATTCGGTAAAATTGGCGATGGTTGGTGGGATATGATAGATAGTATATTAAAAAATGGTATATCAGTAGGTCAATTAGCTACAGCTGGAGCAGTAACATTATCACCATTTATGGGACCAACAGGTTTTATTGCTGAACAAATGATATCAAAAGGTATCTTAGATAAAAAGATATTTAAAGGTATTGATTTTAGAGGAATGTTAGGAAATGCAATCCGTGGTGCAAATATAAATATATCTGTTCCATATATAGGATTATTATTATCAGCGGCTTTTTTTACAACTGTTATTAGTAAACCTAATATTACAGTAGGTGATTGGACAGTAGGCGATAATGGATCAACTTTATTTTTTAAAAATGGAAATAAATCTTTATGTTTTAATGATACAAAGTCTACTTGGGATAACTGTTCTGCTTCATCAACCTCATCTACAACTAATTTACCACCTATGTTTAATATTGGAAATTGGATTGTTTTTGCACCACCAAAAGATACTAGTAAATTAATATTTTCAACAGAAGGAGCAAATCAGATGATAGTTTTAGATATTAATTCAGGATGGAGTGTAGTAAATTTTCCAATTATAGATCAGTATAAAAAGATATATAATAGTGGATTAAATTATCAATGTTTAACTATGGGAAATTACAGAATAATAAATCCAGCAAATGATAATAATAAATTGCTGATTTATAAAAGTAAAATGGATGGAACAAATGATTCATTATTTGTGCTTACAGCAGATAAGAAATTTTCATTTGGATGGAAAAAATGGTTAGATTTAGATTATGATCAAACAGAACTAGAACAAAGTGCAACATGTAATCCATATGCAACTTGGAAAAAGAATGAATGGTGTTTGTCAAATGCAGATTATTTTGACGATGTAAAAAGAACAGGTATTCAAGTTGAAATTCAAGGAGGAAATCAATTCCCTGTACCAAAAAATAGATTAAAATATGCTCAAAATTATAAACAACGTTTCATAGATTGGAACTGTAGAGATACAATTAATGATAGAGAGTGTTCAAATTTAACTAAAAAATATCCTACCACTATTCAGGTGGGTAGAGGTTTAAGTTGGGATTCGCCAGAAGTAACAGCTCAACTTGGTGGAGAATTAAGAAATGTTCAAGGTCAATGGAAAGATTTTAGTTGTGATAGTTGGAAAGTATCAAATATTCCAACAGCAGCTGAACAAGATAAAAATAATTATGTAATATATGTTTATAATTCGAATAATAAAGTTGTAGATGTGAAAAAAGCAAGTGGTGGTGTACAATTAAATTTACAAAAAGAAGGAATAGAACACAATCTTAACGTTTATGGTCCAGGTACTACATATAAAGTATTTATATCAGGTCAAGAACCTCCAGTAAATCCTGGATTAAATTGTACAGATTTAAATAATAAGTTTAATTTGGATGGATTAAAAGCATATTATGGTGTACCACCATTTTCAATTGAAAAATTACGTGGAAGACTTAATTATATGGGTTCAGTAGAAGAATCAAATTATTTTTTAACAAATTGTTACAAATAGATGTTACAAATAGTTAAAAAAATTAATACAATTATTTATTTTATTATTTATACTAATAAATAATAAAGAGTATGCTCAAAAATAAATCATCGATACTGTTACTGATAATTTTAATTATCATTTTAATTATTGTTGGTTACTTATTATACAAACAAAGTAAATCAGACAAACCAGCAGAATACTTTTATACTGCACCAGGTACATATCTTAAAGAAAATGATGCAAATATTGGTTTAATGCAACCACAAAAATGGATAGATTTGCCAAAAGTTAAAAGTAAGCATTCTAAAGCTGCAATTGAAGCAGCAGCTAGAAAATATGCACCAATGGCAATATTACATAAAGATGAAAAATATTTTGCATCACCAGTAGAATGGCATATGAATTATGTTACACCTTATTATGCAGAAGATGAAGATGATGATAAAGCTAAAAAAGTATTTTTAATGACAAAAGAAAATATATTAGGTGATCAAGAAAAAATTCTTGATTTCTTCCAAGGTATATCACCAGTAAGTTCAACACATCCTAAAGGAATAGAACAAAAAGTTGTAGCTTACTGTTTTGTAATATTATTACCAGATGGAAAAGTAAATTTAGCATATTACTTTTTCTTCCCATATAATTATGGTAAAAATGAATGTGTTGGGATAAAAGTAAAACCAACTGATCCTTGTTTAGGAAAACAATACAGATTTGGTAACCATGTTGGTGATTTAGAAGGTTGTATTGTATACTTAGATACAGAATTAAATCCATTTAAATTATATTTTGGTGCGCATCAATTTGACTTTGATTTAGAATGGAATTCAACTCAAATTACAAAAGTAAATGACAATGGTGTAGTTGATATTGATAAATCTAAAAATACCCATCCTATTGTTTATCTTGCTTATGGTAGTCACGGTACTTGGGTTTCTGGAGGTGATCATGACTATACTCCGCAAACTGATGCATTAAAAATTGCAGGAGCAATTGCTAACTTAAAATTAATAGATGTAACCTCAACATTTGAAGATGGTATACCATGGATGACATGGAAGAATTTAAGAATACTTTTTCCAGAAGAATGGAGTGGAGTAAAAGAAGTAACTAGTCCAGAATTTAGTAAGTATGGTATTAAAAATTGGACTACACAAGTTGGTAGATGGGGAACAATTAATGGTGATGAAGATCCAATAGAAAAATTATTTGGTTATAGAAGATTAGAATCAGGACCATCTGGTTTCATGGATAAAAATAGTAGAAATATACATTGGAGAGATAGTATTCTTTTTACTAACGATTAATTTATTTTTTACCTTTTACTTTTTAACATTAATTCCAGTATCAACTTTAATCGATGATTCAGTCGTAACTTCACCTTTTAAACTATTATTAATTTCTACATATAAACGTTTAGCATCACGTATACCTGCATTTTGAAGAACATTTAAAATATCTTTTTCTTTTTCAGCTTGTTTTTTACGTTGACGACGTTGTTTTACTGTTGCTTCAATTTTAAAATCACCATAACTTATTGATTGTTGATTTGTATCTTTTAAAAATTTGTGAATTGATTCAGTCAGAGTTTTACTTTTTGTAGATAATTCTTTCAAAGTATTTTTAAGTCTTGTCATTTCAGTATGAATATTTTTAAGTTCAATAAGTTCTGCTCTAGCTTTATTAGTAGCCATTTGAATACAATTAAATATAATTTTAATTTACTATAAATTAAAATGTTTTAAAGTGTATAAATAAAAAAATATATTTTTTTCTAGTAATGTTAATAAAAACACTTAAACAAATTCGATATGAAAGAATCTACTAAAAAAATGTTAATGTATGGTGCAATCATCCTTATAGTTGTTGTTATTGGTTATTTTGCATTCTTTAGAAATAAAGATGCTGAACATAAAAAACAAACAACAGATAATGTTAAATCTACTTTAGAAAAAAGTAAAGCAGCAAAAGAAATGGCTAAAGATAAAGATCCAGTAACTCAAGCTAAAGTTGACCAAAAAGTTGAACAAGCAGTTGCAACTGCAGTTACTGCTGAAAGTATGAAACACGATAACCCTGAACAAGCAAAAGAAGTTGCAAAAGCAGCTGATCAACAAGCAACTGCTGCTGTAGCTGCTGCTGCACAAATTCCAATGGCACCACCAATGGCACCACCAATTAAACCATCAGGTGTTAATACAGGTATGGGTATGGCTCAATTTGATAAAACTGGTCAAATGGCTCCTGTTATAGATGCATTAAAAGCAGAATTAGCAAGAAGAGGTGGACCAAAAGGTGAAGCATTTAGATATTATTATAGAAGAAGATTAGATATTAAATCTTGGGTTGCACAAAATAAAGATACTATATTAAGTAAAATGAGAACATTAAATACACTTTTAAATGGTATGAATATTAATTTATGTGATATATTTAATTCTTACGTAGATGATGATAAAATTGCTGATTTTGTTGATAATTATGGTCAAAAATTTTTAGATAAAATAGGTTCTTTCTTACCAGCAGTTAAAGATTTAATCGGTGGTAAGAAAGATTTATTAATTGCATTAGTAACAGATTTAGTTTTAGATGTTTATGGTAAAAATAAAGATAAAATAGATGGTATTTTAAAATGTAAGAAACCTGCTACTACTACTCCTTCTGAATATTTTAGATATGATTGGGGTGGAACATGGGGGGAACAATAAATCTTCCTTATTAAATTTAACATTTTCCAAATTCTGGTATACTTTGTATCATGTCAAATAATTTTTTATCAAAGTTTGATAAATCATCTATTTTTGTTTGAAGTGATTTTTTATTTGGAATAAGTGATAATATAGTAGAACTTATTGATAAAGCTTCTTTTATAGATAATAATTTACTTAATGAATATTTGATTTTGGATAAATAATCAACTATTTTTTTATTTGTTATATTCTTTTGCAATACATTTGTTATTGTTTTTATTAAACCTTGTAATAGTTTATTTTCATTATTCCATTCACATAATTTATTCTTTAAATCCTTTACATCAAACATCTGTAACAGTTTATCCTTAAAAACTGGTAATTCTTTTTTAACAAATTCATAAAATTCTACTGCTTGTTCAATACGTTTTGCCAAAATTTCAGCTTTTTGAAGAGCTGATAGTTTATCTAAATAACGATAATTTTCATCATTTACTTTTTCCTCTTTCTTTACTTCACTAATTAATTTTTTATTTTTATTAATACAAATAAGTAATAAAACTATTAGTACTAATAATAAAATTGTACAAGTTAATACAGTATAATTCATTTTAAATATTTCATAATATTTAAATTATTTTTTTCCTTTTTCTTATCAATTTATCTTTTACTCATTTTTTACTCATTATTACTTTTTTACCTATTTTTACTTTATTTACTACTAGTAGTTATATTTGTATCTGTTAATTTAGTTATATCAGCTTTTAACTCATCTGCATCTGATGGTGGTTTTAACCAATCACAACTAAATGATATTTTTTTAACAACTGAATCTGACGTTGATAATATACTATTTATTATCTTTTCATTTTCTAGTAAATCACCAATTAATCCATCTATCTTTGGATTAATATAATCTGAAATAAGAGGTAAAATTACATTTATAATTGGTGTAATTACACCTTCTGTTGCTACTATAAGTAATTCAGATACAAAAGCAACTAAGCCAGTTCTTATATTAGGTACAAAATAAGGTTTTAATAATTGTAAAGCATCTTTCTTTTCTTCAGGATAATTTTCTCTTATATTTAAATAATCACACTGTACACTATCTAAATAAAAAGATATAGCCATACTTAAAGGTGTCTTAATTGTACTCCATATTTTATCTGCAAGTGTCATAAATTGTGTTTTAATATATTCAAATGCTTTATTTACTGCCTGTTTAGCTATTTCTGGAAAACTTTTTAAAACATCAATTCCTTTTTTAGCTGCATCTGCTACCTTATTAGCTGCATCTTTACTAAAGTCAGCTATTGCATTTCCAGCTACTTTTAGTCCTTTATCATAAACATTTTCTTTTATTGTATTTAATGTAGATTTTGCTGTTTCTACAATCTTATTAGCCGCTCCTTTAATACTATCACCTATTGTATTTCCTAATGCAACTAAATTTGATGCTATATCTTTACCAGTTGATTTAGCCCAGTCAACTAGAGGGGAAAAATCTGGATGTTGTATCCAATCCGAAATATTATTAACAGCATTTTTTGCACAATTAATAGGATCTTTTACACATTCTTCTAATTTAGAAAATTTATCTTTTGCCCAATCAATTATACCAAATTCTTCAATGGATATATAATTATTATCTGTATCAATAAATTGTTTTTCTGTATCATTTGCAAACAAAGGGGTATAATTATTTTGTCCTATTTTTTTACTTTTTTTACCATTAATTGTTGGTGAATAATAATATGAAAATGACTCTCTAGGTCCTTGAATTAAAGCAAAAACTTGATCTATAGGTAACCATGTACCATCTTTCATTTTAAGTTGTCCTATATGAGCATCATTTGTATAACCTATATCTTGATCAAAATCTTTACAAATGGATTCTGTAGTACAATTTAATTTTAAAAATTTACATTTCTTTTCATCATGACAAATACGTCCTTTTATATGTAATACTCCATTATTAATAGTAAGATATTGCGAAATCTGTTTTGCTCCTTCATTTTCTTTTATAAATGATGTTAACCAATTTGTTGTATATTGTATTGGTGGACCAAGTAAAGCTATCACTTCACGTAAATCTACTTTTTTACCATCTGGTTTTATAATCGTAGTAGGATCACTATTAGAAACTGTTCCTAAAAATTCTGTATTATTATTATATTCAGGAATACTTGGATGAATTATATTTAAATATACTTTATTATCAGAATCCATTCTATAATATTTATTTAATCCAGATTCTAACATTTTAGTAAACCAGTCAGCCGATGTTACTATTGTTTGAACTGGTACATCCGATGTAAAAATTCCACCTGCAACTGGTCCTGTATCTATTCTAAAATTTTCACTTCTTTTTTCCCTTTTTTTCCCTTTTTTACCTTTATTTACAACTACTATACTAATTAGTAAAATCAATATTATTAATAATAAAATTGTATAAATAATTCCTAGCATCTTCATTTTAAATATTTTATAATATTTAAATTATTTATTTATCTTTTTTACCTAGACCTTTTATTTATTCATTTTATTTTTACTTAATTACTACTAACTATATTTGTATCTGTTAATTTAGATACATCGCCTTTTAAATCATCTGCATCATCTGGTGGCTTTAACCAATCACAACTAAATGATATTTTACTAATTATAACATCTGTTGTTGATAATATACTATTTATTATTTGTTCTTTTTCAAGTAAATCAATAATTAATCCATCTATCTTTGGATATATATAATCTGACACAAGTGGTAGTATAACATTTATAATTGGAGCTATTACTCCTTCTGTTGCTACTATAAGTAATTCAGATATAAAAGCAACTAAACCAGTTCTAATATTAGGAACAAAATAAGGTTCTAATAATTGTATAGCATCTTTTTTTTCATCAGGATAATTCTCTCTTAAATTTAAATAATCACACTGTACACTATCTAAATAAAAAGATATAGCCATACTTAAAGGTGTTTTAATTGTACCCCATATTTTATCAACAAGTGATAAAAATTTGTTTTTAATATAATTAAAAGTAGTAGTAACTGCATTTTTCATTTGTTCAAATATATTACTAAAAAAAGAAGATATATCTCGTAATACTTTTCTTGCAGCACAACTAATAGAATTTCCTATTTTTATCAATCCTTCTAATATATTTTTACCTGCATTTTTTGCCCATTCTAATGCTGCACTACCAACATTTTTAGCCCAACTTCCTACTTTTTCTACAGCATTTTTTAAATAAGTTCCTACATCTTTTGCTCTATCAAGAATCCATTCAGCTCCTTCAACTATACAATTCCAAGGTTTATCTAAAGAACATTGATTATTTTCATTTTGATATCGAAAGCATTCAATATTTGAACCATTTTCATCTGGACCAGCTATAAATGTTAATAAATCAGTAACAGATATAAATGTACCATCTTCCATTTGAACTTCATAAGGTCGATTTTGATATACTTTTCCAACTAGTTTTCCATTTGTTAAACAATTTAATTTATCTGAAGTTACAATACCTTCACATTTTTGACAACTATTTGAAAACAAATATGTACCTGGTGGACAATCTGGCAAACAATCTGTCTTAAATGAATTAGGATTTTGACCTTGTGGACAATCTGTACATTGTCCATTAAAATATATTTGGGATGATGAACAATTTGTAGATAAACCAGGCATTGCAAATTCCCAATCAGATGTGCCATCTTCTATATCAGGTTTTGTACGAAGTATAAAAAATTTACCAAATGGAAGATAATATAAACGTTTTGTTATAAAATTTGAAGGTGAAGTTGATATTGAGGTTGAGTTTTGTAGAACTTGTATAATCCAATTACCATTTGTAGTTAACTTGGAATAATTATTTAATACTACATCAAATTTTTTTGTAGTGTATCCAAATGTATCTCCAGGATTTACAGTTTTAATATATTTATTACTTAATTGTATCTGTATTATTTTTGGTATATCATTTACTAATCCATTTCCAACATAAACTAATGGTACTATATCGCCAGGTTGCATATAGGTTCCTATATTAAAAGATAAATCTGGTATATCACTAATATAAAATGTATTAAAAGGTGCTTGTATATTATCTATTGGATACATATTTACAGCATCTAATAATTCTTTTGTTACTGTTATATAACAAACCATTAATTTTGTAGGTTTATGTTGTAAAAAAGGAATTCCTTTTGAACTTAATTTTTGTTCAAATTGTGTATTATATTTATCTTCTATAAATTTACTTTCTAATGTTATAATACCTCTGCATAATGCGGAATAATTGTCTTTAGAAGTATTTTGTGGTACATTACAATTATCTTTAAATCCATATGTAATTAATTGCTTTTTATTTCTAAATTCTAATATAGATGAATTTGGATCATAATTTGTAAAAATAAATACAGATGTTTCATCAGGTGCTTGATTAAATGGACCCAATATTGGATTAAATTTAAAAATCATATCTGATATATATAAATTATTTTTATCCAAAAAAAATGGTTTTAATTTATATTTCAAAAATTCAGGCGATTGTTGCCAAGTATTAACCCATGTAACAGGGGATTCTGTATCTAAATTAATAATATTATCATTTTGATATGTTTCAATACTTTTTGAATTAGAATTTTGATTATTTAATTTAATTATTTTTTTACCTACTTTTTTACTTTGTTTTTTTATTTTATTATATAAAAATGCTACTAAAAAACCAATAATTAGTAATAAAATTATTATTAAAATAATCTTTTTATAACTCATACCAAACATATTAATTACAACTTATTTTTATATTTAATTTTAAAAATAGAAAATAAAAATTGATTTTTATTTAAATATTCTATAACTTATTTAAGTAAAAAAGATTATTCAATTAAAATATTAAGTATTTAATATTACATTTATTAATCCTCTATTAAAATGCCTCCTAAAGTTCAATATGAAAAACTTAGTTTACATGAACAAATCTTACTCCGTCCTGATACCTATATCGGATCTGTAAAACGTATTCCAACTAGTGATCCTATTTATACTTTTAATGGCGACTTTAAAACTGGTAAAATGGTAAAACAAATTACCAGTTTTTCTGATGGTCTACTTCGTATATTTATAGAAGCAGTATCTAACTCTATTGATAATGTATGGAGATCATTAGAAGAAAAAATTGTACCTAAGTTTATCTACATCACAGTAGATGAAAAAACTGGTGAATTTTCTGTTTGGAATGATGGTAGAAATATTACAACTGAAATGCATTCAACTGAAAAAGTTAGAATTCCAGAGATGATTTTTGGTCAACTTTTAACTAGTAGTAATTATAATGATAATGAAGAAAGAAAAACTTCTGGTAAAAATGGACTGGGAATAAAGTTGAATTGTTTGTTTAGTAAAAAATTTTCTGTAGAAATTTATAATAAAGAAGAAAAAGTAATTTATACTCAAAAATGGGAAAATAATATGAAAGTCAAAAGCGAACCTGTTTTAAACACTAAATCTAAAGATTTTCCTAAAACATTAGAAGATGGTAAAAATGGTTATACTTGTATCAAATGGTTACCTGATTATGAACGTTTTGGTTACTCTTCTTCTAACCCTTTAGATACTGAAATCATGGGTCAAATTAAAAAGATTGTTTTAGATACTGCATTAACTGTTAGTTTTAATAAAGTACAAACTTTTTATAACAAAGAAATTGTTCCTGTTACCAAAATTGAAGACTATATTAAATATTATCAACTTCTTCCTTCCTTAACTTCTACACTTAATTCTGTTGCTCCTTCTAAAGCTGGTTCACCTGATGTATCCGATAATGAAGATGACGATGATCAAATAGAAAATGGCGATGAAGATGGTGAAATGGTAGTATCATCCAAAAGTAAACCAAAAGATGAATTCTTACTTCTCTCTACTGAAGAATGTAAAGTTTATTTATGTCCTGCTGAAGATTGGACTCATATTAGTTTTGTAAATGGTATATTCACTAAAGATGGTGGTGTACATGTTGATGCTTGGTCTGAAGCTATTTTTAGACCTATTGTAAATAAATTAAATGGTAGTAAAAAGAAGGATAAAATTGATATACGTGATGTTCGTAAACATTTTTGTTTATTTGTTTTTGCATCATTAGATAAACCATCTTTTGACAGTCAATCTAAAACAAGATTAAATGGTCCAGTAGTAAAAGCAGAATTAAAAGATGCTAACTTAAAGAAAATTATGAAATGGAGCTTTGTAAAGAAAATAGAAGATTCACTTAAATTAAAAGAAATGCTTACTTTAAAGAAAAGCACTGAACGTAAAAAAGGTTCTACTAGAATTGAAAAATTAGACGATGCTAAGTACGCTGGAAAAAAACCTGATCAATGTTGGTTAGTAGTGACTGAAGGAGCATCGGCTAAGACCTACGTAATTCAAGGTATGAAATATGGTCTTCAAGGAAAAAAAGGAAGAGATTTTATTGGTATCATGGAACTCAAAGGTAAAATATTAAATACTAGAAATGCTACTCCAGTTCAAATTGGAAATAATAAAGAAGTAATTGGTATTATACAAGCTCTTGGTCTTCAACATGATATCGACTATTCCATTCCAGAAAATAGAAAGAAATTAAGATATCACAGATTTTTGTGTGCAACTGATAGTGATTATGACGGCTACCACATAACTGGATTATTATATAATTTTTTTCATTCATTATTTCCTACAGTATTACAAATTCCAGGTTTTTTCAACTTCATGCGTGTACCAATTGTTAAAATTAATTTAACCAAAACGAAAGAATTAAACTTCTTTTATCAAGAAGAAGCACAACAATATATTGAAAAAAATAAAATTAAAAGTGATCATATACGCTATTTCAAAGGTTTAGGTACAGCTAACAATAATGATATCAAAGAAGATTTTGGTAGACGTATTGTAGAACTAAGTAAAGATGATAAAGCCGATAAAATGATGGTTAATATCTTTGATAAAGAACATTCAGAATATCGTAAAAAATGGTTAACTACACATCGTACAAGAACTGAATTTCCTCAAATTAAAGATTACTCTATTGAAAATGAAACTCTTACTGACTTCTTAAATTTAGAATTAATCAACTTTTCTATTGATGATTGTAAACGTTCTATTCCTTCTTTACAAGACGGTTTCAAAGAATCATACAGAAAAATCATATTTGCTGCTTTTAAACGTAATTTACGCTACAGTGGTAAAAGTATGAAAGTTGCTCAATTTGCTGGTTATGTTGCTGAACAAAGTAACTATCATCATGGTGAAATGAACTTGTTTAAAACCATTACTGCTATGGCTCAACGTTTTGTTGGAAGTAACAATATTCCATTTTTATTTAACGACGGTCAATTTGGGTCAAGAAGAATGAATGGTGCAGACAGTGCCAATGGTCGTTACATCTTTACAAAATTAGATCAATTTACTAGACTTATCTTTAGAGATGAAGATGATGATTATTTACCTGATCGTATTGATGACGGTGATAAAGTTGAAAAAGAATACTATCTTCCTATCATTCCTACTGTACTTGTTAATCCTACTTTAGCTGGTATCGGTACTGGTTGGAGTTGTAGCATTCCTGGTTACAATCCAACTGATTGTATTGAATGGATTCGTTGTTGGTTATCAAATAAAGAAACTTCAGGTTCATCAGAATATCCACAAATGAAACCTTGGTATAGAGGATTCAAAGGTTTAATTGATGTTCAAAATGGTGTTGTCACTACTTATGGTGTACTTTCAAAAGTAAAAGATGGTGTATATCGTATTACTGAAATTCCTATTGGTAGAAAAATGTACTCCATTGAAAAATATAAAGAAAAACTAGAAGACTTAAAAGATGAAGGTATTATTAAAGAAATTGTATCTGATGACCATACTGAAGAAATTGTTGACTTTACAATTAAGTGCGAAAAACAACCTGATCATAAAATGCTTGGTTTAGTTGATACTATTTCAACTACAAATATGGTACTTTTTGATAGTAAAGGTAAACTTAAACGTTACGCTAATGTAGAAGAAATTTTAGAAGAATATTGTAATGAACGTTACAATTTCTATACCATTCGTAAAAATGGTGAAATTAAAAAGATGGAACATCATATTAATATTTTACAAAATAAAATCAACTTTATTTCAGCTGTTGTAAATAAAAAATTAGATTTATTAAATACAACTGATGATGACCTTGAAAACTATTTAGTTCAAAATAAATATAGTCAAAATAATGATAGCTTTGATTACTTAGTAAGTATTCAAGTTCGTAGTATGACTAAAACTAAATTAGAAACTCTTCGTAAAGATCATTCCGATGCTATTAAACAATTAGAAGCTTATCGCAAATTAAGTGAAAAAGACTTATGGTGCAATGAATTAAAAGAATTAGAAAACAAATTAAATTAAATACAAGGAAATAACCTATCCTTTTTTTATTATACTTATTAGTATAATAAATAGTAAGAACATTTAAAAAATAGTAACAATAACGATGAAGAAGGGGTTACGGGGAACGTAGTTCCATTTGGGGAGGACGAGGGGGCTTTGCACCTTCGATAGAAATTGAATTTTTTAAAATAAATACACAAATAAATTAATAATATTTTAATGTACAAATGGAATCTATTAAAGATTATACAGAAGAACAATTAGAGTCATATTTAGGTTTACATTGTAGATTATTAACATCTATACAAAAAGATAAATGTTTACTACAATTATTAGATTATTTACAAAAAAAATATTCCATATCAAAAGAAGAATGTATAAAGATATATAATAAAGCAAATGAATGTATTTATTTAACAAATGGTGAAAAATGTAATAAAAAACATTATCAAGATAGACTATGTAGAAAACACTTTAAAAACGAAAAACTAAACTCCTCATAAAGAAACTTTTATTCTTTTTTAAAATTTAATAATTTATAAATTATTAAAAAAACTAGTACAAAATAAAATACTAAATTACTTTTGTATTAGTTTTATTTTAAAATGTTAAAAATAATTATTTTTATACAAATTTGTATAAAAACTAAAGTTCTTTTTATTTATTTAATAAGTTCCTTACTTTTGGTTTTGTTTTGTTTAGAAGAAAGTTGTTCTACATTCTTTGCTACCACATTTGATAATGTAGTAATTACTTCATTTGGTCCATTTTGTCTTATATGATCACGTAATGATAATAACTTATATCTACATTTTACAAAATCATCTAATGATATAGTAGAATTTATAGGATCTGCTTCACCTGCATCATATTCATTTTCTAAAAATTGTATACCTAAATTTATCTTTTGTATACATTCTTGCTTTCCATCTTCTAAACATTTAAGTACAAATGATTCTGATGTTATCTTATCTGCATTACCATCTTCTTTCTTAACTATTAAACTTCCTCTTGAAGTGTCAGTACAAAATGTTAAATCTTTAATACATTTAACAAATTCAGCAGAAAAATTCTTTTCCCCATCAAAATTATTTAAATAAACTAAATCATGACCATTAATATTTTTTATACTATTTTTAATATTTTCAGGTGAAAAGATAAGTAATTTTTCAACCATTTTATCAAATTGTACATTGTAATTATTAACAGTAGTATTATTGGTTGTATTATTTGTAGTAGATTTTCCACCAACTTTAATAGATTTAAAACTATTTAAAAGTTCAATATATTCTTGTTCTTTCTTTTCAAGTGATTTTAAAGCATATTTTAATTGTTCATCTTTTAAACTAAGTTCATACTCATGTTTTATTTGTTTTTCTTTTAATACTTTTAGTTCTTCTTTTAAAGTATGGTTTTCATCTTCTAATTCTGATTTAGTTATATTTTCTTTCATAATTTCATTCTTTTCTTTTTTCTTACAATTATCTTGATGTCTTAATAAATTATTTTTCTGAGAGAACTCTTTATCACAAAATTCACATGTAAATTTTAATATTTCAATACTATTTATAGGTATAATTGTTTTTCGAAGTTCTATACATTTTTTACTTGTTTTTATATGTATTTTAAGATTTGAACTTGATGAAAAAGTTTTATTACAGAATTCACAAATATTATCCATATATTCTTGGTTTAATAATAAAATTAGAAATTAGTTTTATTCTTTTTCACTTTTTTGAAAAAGATTGAAAAAGATTGAAAAAAATGAAAAAGAAATGAAAAGCAGTTTTATATATTATTTTCATTTCTTTAAATAAGTTTTAAATTTGTATATAAAATCATATACAAAATTTTACTATATTTTTATTTTTATACAATATTTTCTTAGTTAAATTTTATATACAACAGTAATCTAATTTTACTACTTTTTATCAAATTTTTACTATTTTATAATATTTTTTTTATTTTTTTGAAAAGTTTATTACACACACATCATTTTTTATTTTATGTGTGTAATATAAAATTTCAAAAAAATATATATATTATATAAATAATTTTTAAAATTTGTATATTTGAATATTTTTTTTATATTTTTATACTTATTGTATAAAAATAATTAGTAAATTTTAAATAAATGTTTAAGAGGAGGTTTTAAAGGAACCTTAGGTTCCTTTATAAGGTTCCTTACTTTATTTCTTTTTAGTCATTAATTCATTAAAAGATAAATAGCATACACCACTATTTTTATCACAGACAACATTATAAGGTATACCACCAGCAGGATAAACTGGAACTTCTGAATCAAATGTTGCAGATTTTGAGCTAGAATTCATATTTTGTAAGTATTCTTTAGGAATGTTAGCTAATAATTCTCTTAAGAATTGAGCCATTTCAGTGGAAGTTTTTCCACCGTCATAACGTAAGAAAGGTCTATTATTAACAAAAACAATTAAGTAAGGAACATAAGTAATAGGTGCAATAGTTGCAGCTGTTTTTTTAGCAATTTCAGGATATTTAGAAAGATCAACTAATGCATAGTTAATTTGGGGAACAAGATGTGGTAATTTCATAAATTCAGGAATCATTACGTCACAATTTTCACATTGTTCTTTATCTAAATGAAAAAACACAAATGTAATATCTTTCTGAGTACAACATAATACTTTACCTTTTTTACCGTTATCAATATAAAAATCTTGAGTTTGTAAATGTCTCATTTGTTTAATAGATTAAATAATATTTTAATTATTATATAACAAGAAAGAAAATTTAAATAGATTATATACAATTTTTAAAATATGAATCATTATATTCATTTTACTTTTGAATGTTTTTCAAAATTTATTAACTATATCTCTCAAGATTTTGTCTTTGAAAATGAAGATGATATTCCAATTATTTCAAAAGATATGGCAAGTTATATTTGTACTCATTTATTATTTTTTAGAAATATACAGAAAATTGAGTCAGATAATTGTGAAATAAAATATACATTTGAAAAAGCAAATTCTAAAATAGTTAGTATGTTAAAACCATCTTTACAAAAATATAATACGATTTTATCCCAAGAAGCATATAGTGAAATTATTGGTTATTTAAATGGTTTAAATGAGGCATTAAAAACACAGCCTATAGAATATATAATTCCACATACAGAAAATAATTGTCCAGTTGATCATGGTTTTCATTATGATTATCAAAATTCAATAACTCAATGTATACTTTGGTGTTTAAATTGTATTACAAAATGGTTAGATTTTAGTATGGTAGAATTAAAGGATGTATATTTTGTGAAAGATTGTTTATTGTCGTCTTCACTAAATAATACAACTAATACAACTAGTGTATCAGTTAGTGAAGATGATAAAAATAAAATTCAGCCAATATTAGAAAATATTTTAATAAAGGATGATTTATATATAACATCTGAAGCATCAGATGAGTTATGTAAATTATGGTTACAGTTGAATAATCAGAAATTAAGTATGAGAATAATATGTTTTGACCAACCAATTATTTAAGTAAATTTTATATTTAAAGAAATAGTAATAATAATAATAATAATAATTAATAAATATAAAGAGATGTCAGAAATAGAAGAAACATTAACAAATAGTTTTCCATTATTTGATTTATTAACAGAAAAAAGTAAAGATGTGGCTTTAACGCAACAAGAAATAATGGAATTTATGCAAAATGTTAAAAAATTAGATAAAAATGGATATGAATTAATATTTGTAATTATACGTATATATAGTGTTAAAAATATTCCAAATGTAAGTATAAATGAAATACCATATTCAGGTCAAAAATTAGAACAAAATAAAACTCCAAATATGTCAGCAGTTAAGTTTGATATACGTAATTTTCCAAATAAATTAAATCAAATGTTATTTGAGTTTACAAAATTACACTTAAATAAAGAAACCTAAGGTTCCTTTAAAACCTTGTTTTTCATCGTTTTATTTTTTACTTTAATTGAAGTAAAAAATATAAAAAAATATAAATTAATAAAAAATATAAAAAACAGATACAAAAATAATTTAGTATATTATTTTGTACTAGTTTTTTATATTTTTTTACTTTTTAATTAAAAAGTAAAAATGTAAAATTATAAAATGATAAATTTAAAAATAATAATAGATATAGTAATATAACTATTATCTTATCTTACTAATAAAGTAAATATTTAAGATGAATAGTCTTTTAATAGATGCAAAATCGTTAACAGAATGGTTTCAATCTATAAATAAAAAGGATGATAAAACATTTACTAAAGAAAAAATAGAAGAATTTGAAATACGATTAAAGCAATTAAATCGTCAACTTTTTGATTCTATTAGTTATCGTTTAAGTTTAAGTGCAAAAGAAATTATTTCTATTTCAGATGAAACTATAAATTATAATGAATATCGTGAATGTACAAGTATTACAGGTGAAAAACTTTATCAATATAAAGAAAAAGAAATACCATATGATACAACATTTGTTACATCTATAAATCCATATGTAGTAAGTCCTGTACGTTTTAGTAAATCTTATGAAATAAAATTAAGTAAGCGTGATTTTGAAAAAGCAATTAGTAAATTAAATGTAAATCCGTATGTTCGCAATAGAGTAAGAACAATATATAAATATGATGATTCAAATGGTTATCATATAGATTGTACTGTAGTTACAGATAGTAAAAATAGAGTAAGTTATGAAATAGAAATAGAAAGTAATACAGTAATAAATGATAGTATAAGTTTATTTGGATTTATAAAGAATAGTTTTCATAAATGTTTTCCACAACTTCATACACTTTTTACACCAGAAAAATATAAAGGTTTACTAAAAAGTATAGAAAATAGAGAACTTCCAAATATACGTCAGCCAGTAAATATTCAATCGTCCCATTTAGATAAAATGCATGATTATTATATTGGTAAAGAAATAATAAATTATTCGGTAACCAATAAATTAGATGGTGTAAACTATAAACTTCATACATTAAAAGATAAAGGGTTTATAATTCTTCAAAATAATACAGATTTATGGTTAGAAAAAGTAAATGGAATTATACCATTTGATAGTATATGTAATACAGAAGTAACTTCAAATGGAAATATTCATGTTTTTGATACATTATTTATTGAATGGGATCAAGTAGGTGAAATTAATATTTTGCAATCTGACTTAAATAAACGTTTAGAAGTTGCTCAAAAAATAGTAAATTATATTAAAGGACCAACAATAACAGTAAAACGTTTTTTCAATACAGGTGATGTTGTTAAAAATATAATGCATTGTATGCAATATATGACAGAAACATATGGATTGAATGTAGAATTACCAAATTTTATGGAACTAGAAGAGTCAGGAGTAGAATATTATAATGATGGAATTATATTTCAATATAATGGAGCATTGGTAGGTATAAAAAATATAATGCCTTCATTAAAATGGAAATTTCCATCTAAAATAACAATTGATTTTTTGGCAAAATATTATGAAAAGAAAAATGATAGTATTACATATCATTTATATTCAAAATGGAATAGACCAAAAGGTATAGATAAAAATGCACCAGATCGTTTTATTCCATTTAAAGTAAATGATCAAATATCCTCTATTACATTTCAATTACCTGAAATGTGTGATGGTATAAATTGTAATGATTTAAATGATAAAGTACTTGAAGTAGGGTGGAATCGTGAAACGAATAAATACAAATTGTTTCGTATTCGTACAGATAAAACAAAAGAACGTACAAATGTGTTACGTGTAGCAAATGAAACATTTCCACAAATGGTAAATATTTTTACATTACCAAAATGTATACAAATGATAGAAACTATACGTAATGAGTATTTAAATAAACAAAGTGAATTTGAATCGGTAGAAGAAGTAAATAAAGAAGAATTGCAACGATTGAATAATATACTTTTTCAAAGTGGTCAATATCCTTATAAAAAATTATTTAAAGATGAAAAACATACACTTATTGATATAAAAGATGCATATAAAAAGTTACAACAGTTTAATGTTTTTAAAGAAAATAGAATACAATATGAATTTCAGTTTGAAAGTAGTCACAAAACTACAAAAATATTTTACAATAGTTTTCCAGGTATAAAAATTACGAATTTGTCATCAGCTTTAAAACAACGATTATTTCAATATCCAACAAAAGATGGAAGTTATTTGGCTATAAAAACATTAAGTAGTGATTATGAAAATATAGATAAAATAACAGATTATTTTATAGAAGATGTAAGATTAAAAGCTGTTGTAAAATCAGAAGGTATAAGTCCGTATGATTATTTTATACAAAATGAGGAAAAAATAGTTCAAAAGGTAAAAGAAAGAGGATTGCTGTTAACAAATTATAATGTGAGGGAAATGTGTTTTCAATTAGTGAAAGAAGCAACTTTATTTAAACCAACTTTTTGTAAAGGTATATTAGAAATTTTATCACCTAATCAAAATACTAAAAAATGTAAATGGTTAGATATATCTGCAGGTTGGGGCGATAGATTAATTAGTGCAATAGCTTCAGATGTAGAATTATATACAGCATTTGATCCAAATGTTGATTTGAAAGAAGGACATTCCCAAATTATTGAAATGTTTGGAAAAGGTGATAAAAAGAAATTTCATATAATATATGAACCATTTGAAACAGGAATAGATACCATCAGTAAAAAACAGAAATATAATTTAATATTTAGTAGTCCACCATTTTTTGATTTTGAAGATTATTCAAAAGGTGAAAAACAATCTATCCATCAATATAGTAATTTTGACCTATGGCTTCATGAATTTTTATTTAAAAGTGTGAATAAAGCTTGGGATCATTTAGAATATGGTGGAAAAATGGCTATTTACATAGTTGATATAGGAAAGTATAGTATAGTTGAGCCATTAATCCAATATGTAGAAAAAGAATGTATACATTCAAATTATGTTGGTATGATTGCATCTTTGGTGAAAGATAAAATACCTAAACCTGTATGGGTTTGGGAAAAAGTAGAAAAACTGGATATAGAATGTGAAAAAGGATTGGAAGGATTGCGTAAAGTACATAATGATTATAAACGTGAATTAATAAAAGAATATACAAAAGATAAAACAGTGTTAGACTTAGGAAGTGGAAAAGGAGGAGATATACATAAATATTTGATATCAGGAGCTAAATTTGTAACATTTGTGGAACCAAGTGAAGTAAATATAACAGAATGTAGAAAACGTTTAGAAGTTTCAAAATTAAAGAATAAAAGTGAAGTATTTCATTCGTCTGCAGAAGATTTTAGAAATGATAAAAAATATGATGTAATTTGTTTATTCTTTATGCTTACTTTTTTCTTTGAATCAAAGGAAAAATGTTTAGCATTAGTTAATACAATTGTTACACATTTAAAAGAAGGAGGTTATTGTATAGGTTCGACAGCAAATGGTAAAAAAATGTATGAATATTTAAGTAATGGAGATATAATAGAAGACTGTTATACAATAAGAAAAGTAGATTTTACAACACATGATAATTTTGGTAAAAGTATACTTTTAGATTTAAAAAGTACAGAAACAGCTACGTTGCAAAAAGAATATTTAGTATATTTTGAAACATTTGTAAATTTATTGGCTGAACATTCAATTATACTTCAATCATTTACAGAATATAAAAGAAAGCCTGAATTAACAGAAAGTGAAAATAATTTAACTGTATTTTATGGCGACTTTGTATTTAAAAGAGTTAAGAGTGAAATAAAAGAACAATCCTATTTACCGGAAGGATATCATATTGATTATGAAATAAAGAATAGTGAATGTATTTTTAATAGTATTGCAAAAGTATTATATCCAAATGCAAGTTCAAATGAGGAACAAAGTAAAACAATTCAATCTAATTTATTGTCATTATTTGATTTAGAAGATTATATAATGTTAGATCATGGAAGAGTAGGAAAACAAATATTAAAATATAATATTGATAAATATGATGAAAAATTAAAAGAGTTAGCAAAAAGTGAAATATCGTTTAATAATAAATTGAATTTTAATTTATCAAGTATATTTGATAGTATTGATGCTTCATTGGTGTCAAATGAAGAAAAAGAAATAATAGAAGGATTGGTTGTATTAAATTATGAAACATTTTTATCTTTATTAAAAGATTGTATAAATTGGGATAAATCATATATAATAAATTATATAAGTAAAAGTATAAAATGTAATATAGTGGTTTATAATGAGCTATTAAAAAGTAAAATGATTAATGGTGAAATTAATAGTGATATTAATAATATATTAAATAAAGATTATCCATGTATGGTTTTGGTAATAAATGAAAAAGGTGAATATTATCCAGTGTATAAAGAAGTAAATAGTAAAAAAGTGTATATTTTAAGTGAAAATGAGTTATCATTTTAAAAATGTATAATATCTGATAAAAACTGATAAAAATCGTAAATTGATTTTTTAAAATAATTATATTAATTATGTAATATTAATATAAATAGTATATATTTATCTATTAGTTAAATCGTAGTGAAAAGATGTCTTCTATAGCTTTCTTACCAGTAGTCAATACACAAAAAAATTCTTTTAACTTTAAAGAATTAAGTAAATTGTTAGATGAAATGGTAGCAAATGTATCTAAATCTGTTGTTGAATTATCTGTTTCAGAAACAGAAGAATTAACAGAAGAAAAGGTGCAATCTATTATTATGTCTTCAATTGAAACAGTGTATAAAAAAGAAGAAGTTAAGAAAGTAAAAGCAAAACGTCCAAAACAAGCATTAACTAGTTATATTTTATTTTGTAATGCAAATCGTTCTTCTGTTAAAGAAGAAAATGGTGATTTAGATCCAAAAGATATAACTCGTAAATTAGCATCAATGTGGAAAGATTTATCTGATGAAGAAAAACAACCATTTATTGATGAAAGTAAACGTGAAGCAGAAAAATTGAAAGCAGAATCATCAAATACTGATGAAGAAGTGTCTGTTGAAAAGAAGAAATCTGAAAAGAAAACTGAAAGTAAGAAAACAGAAAAGAAATCTGAAAGTAAAAAATCAGAAAGTACTAAAATAGAAAAGAAAGCTGAAAATAAAAAATCAGAAAAGAAATCAGATAGTACTAAAGCAGATAAAAAATCAGATAGTACTAAATCTGAAAAACCAAAAACTTCTAAAAAAACAGATATAAAAGCACCAGCTATTGATATAGATGAAGAAGAACCAATTTTAACTTCTGCAGAACCACCAAAGAAAAAATCAACTAAAAAATAAATGAATAATTTACTTGTGTAAAACTAGTAAAAAATAACTATATTACATTGCAATAATGTAATATAAATTAAAGTAAAAGTTAAAAATGAAAAATTATAAAATAATACAATATATACTAATATTGTTTTAAGAACTAAAAAATGTCTTTAACTAAATATAAAATTATGATTCCCATGGGTTTAAATCCAGAAGAAACATTAGAAGATGTAAAAGAAATAGCTAAAAAAATGGATTTAGATATTTTGCAAAAGGCATCTTTTTTAATGAAAGGTATGTTAGAAACAGGAAGTAGAAGATGTATAGTATATTTAAATACAAAAGATGAATGTGTTAAATTTAGTAAAGTATGGAAATTATTAGGTGATAAATATCATGGTCATCCAACAGCATCCTATATTTTATATAATAATGTGAAGTCTGAAAAAGAAGATGAAATTATAAATGAATTTAAGAATATTGAAAAGGATCACTATTTAAGCATAATTATAAATTATTATGGTTTAGATAAAATATTTAAAATACCAAGATGTGACTCAACATTTTTGATTAATTTAAATAATTTAAATGAAGTAAATGTGATAAATGAGTATAAAATAGTAGAACGTTTTAAAAGAGGATTCGCTGAAGATCCTTTAAATAAGTGGAAAGATAATATATGTTTTTTGTATTGTGAAAATAATAATTTTGAAATACTAAAAGATTTTTTAGTATTATTAAAAAGTAGATTATATGATAAAATGTTTGATAATAAAGTGATAATTACAAATCAAACTTATGATAAACAAGTAGATGTAAATGTTATTAAAAATAAAAAAGAAAATCAAGAACGAATGAATGATCTTTTGGTTCAATGGAGTACCGATAATAAAAGTAAAAATTAAATTATAAAACTAAAAATTAAAAGATAGTTTTAAAAGATAAAATTAAAATAGTTTTAAAATAAAAAATAAAAAATAAAAATATTTTTTTCTATTTTATACTTCAAAGTATAAAATATATATAGAAAATGTCAGTAGTTTCAGGCAAGCTTCTCCAACAAAAAATTTCTGCAGGCCAAGTAGATGCATTTGGTCAATCTTTAAGAACATTTGTTCCTATGTTTCAAATTTGTCCTCCACGTGGTGCTTTTGATCAATACGGTCGTGATGCTCCACCACAATCTATTGATACACAAACTTGTCCAGGTGGTTTTCCATCTTTAGCACGTATTGAAGTTGAAAACTCATTGCGTCCATTTATTTCTCCATTATATTTCAATTTACCAATTGGTATTTCAGGTGGTGCTGATACTATGTTTGGCCGTGTTAACATTTCTCGTCCAAATGCATTTGGTAATATTGATGATATTAAAGTTAACTTAACCAATACTAAAGGTGATTTCTTAGGTAATCAAAATGTTGATGCTGTCGCACCACTTGTTAGTGATATGGCATCAACATTTTACGGCAATGTTATGGTTTCACCAAATTATGATTCTTATGGTCTTGATAAAGGTGGATTCCCAAATAGATATAATGGTTATACTTCTCAACCTCAAGAATCTTTTAGATATCGTCGTTATGGTTACTAAATAGTAATACCTATTTAAACATTTTTAATCATTACTATTAATAAAGTAATAGTAATAAATATAGTATTGTTTTACCCACAAAATGAAACATTTGTCTTTTTTTAATTTTAATTCAGAAAATGTATCTGATGATGAAAATGAAGTACAATTTAATAATAAAAAAAATAATAATAGTAAAAATAAAATAAATAATGATACTTACTATTTAACTAATAAATTAAAATATCCAGATGCAGGTTATTTATATATACTATTTAATTCTATTTTTAAACAATATGGTAATGATATTTACAAATTAGGAAGAACCAATAATTTAAATAATAGATTGAAAAATTATACAACAAGTTTTATCGATGCATCTTCCTATCTTTATACATCTAGAGTTTTCCATTCTTCTATTAAAGCAGAACGTATTCTATTTTTTGTATTACGTAAACAAAGAATACGTGATAAAAGGGAATTTTTTAATATACAATTAGAAAATGCAATTTCAACTATAAAAAGAATTGAGGAATGTACAGAAACACAAATTGATAGAATATATAATCGAATAATTAAAAAGTTGTGTCCATATGATATATTAGATAAACTAGAAGATGAAGATTATTATAAACAATTAGATTTTGATTATTCAAATATTACTGCATATTTGGAAAAATTTAGATTTCGTCCATCTGATCCTTCTAAATACAAATTATATAATTATGTTCCACCAGAGGATATAGAATTAAATAAACTATTGATTGATGAAGAAGAAAATAGTGATGAAGAAAATAATAATATTAATAATAATAGTAATAATATAATAAATGATAAAATAGAAACTAAATTTTCAAATTTATCTATTGATTAAAATATAAATGAAACACTCAAAAGAAAATATAATAATTTTACTTCAAAGTATATTAACATCTTTGGATAAATCTTATGATACATTATCTCAATCAAGTTTAGAATATATTTATTCTAATTTAAAAATTATAGATACTATGTTGTCTTCTGATAACTCTAAAAATAAAATAAATAAAGAAGATGATTGTGATTTAAATGATTTATCAGAGTCACAATTAATATTAAAATTAAATTATAAATCACAAAATGAAACTAATAATTATAATATAGATGATTTAGATGATTTGATTGATTAACTTATTAAATTTAAAAATGAATTTTTTTATATTTTTAATTATACTAATAAGTATAATTAAAATGCAACAGTCAGAATTAAATTCATTAAGTATTGCAATTAAAAATATTCCTTCGCCTTCATCAATAAATAATAATAACAAACTAATTATTGAAGTAGTTGGAACACGATATGATATGTACCAAAATATATTACCACTTTTATTTGATGTAACATTTATAAGTAATCATTTAAACGAGTATAATCAATCTATTACTATTAATAAATCAAATTGTATACTATTAGATGGTCCAGGCAAACAATATACAACTAGTGATTACTATATTGAATATAATCGTGATAAAAAAGAATACACTCTTGTAAAAAAAGAAGTAATGGATATTTTAGAACCATTTAATTATTTTAAAGAAAATGGTCTATATTTTTACTAAATAAAGGAACCTAAGGTTCCTTTAAAACCTCCTCTTTATTATTTTTACTTAAATTTAAGTAAAAATAATTATTAAAAATAAATGATGAAGGAGGGGTTATGGGGAACGTTGTTCCCCATTTAGAAGTCTTCGTCAAAACATATCTCGTGACTATTACTATTTTTATCACCCATCACGCCAGATTTTGTATAATTACTAATTTGTCTTTCAAAAAAATTACCTTTTGATGGCATACTGATTAAAGTCATCCAAGGAAATGGACATTCTACATTATAATATTTTTCACTAATTAAGTTTTCTAATAAATGATCAGCTACAAATTCAATATATTGACACATTAAATCAGAATTCATCCCGTCAAGTTTATATGGTAAACAATCTTGAATGAATTCTTTTTCAATAGATACAGCTTCTGTAAGCATTTGTAATAAAATAGATTTATCTAATTTATTTTGTATATAATTTGAATATACTAAACAAGCCATATCACGATGCATTCCTTCGTCACGAGCAATTAATTCATTTGCTTGACATAAACCAGGCATAAGTCCTCTTTTTTTACACCAAAAAATAGAACAAAAGCTACCACTAAAAAATATACCTTCAACCATACTAAAAGCGACAATACGTTGAGTAAAGTTTCCTTCGTGAATATATTTTCTAGCCCAGTCTGCTTTGCGTTTAATAGTAATATTAGTTTTAATAGAGTCAAATAAAGCTTGTGATTCTTTAAAATTAGGAACTAAAGCAGTAATCATAAGTTGATAACTTTGTGTATGTATATCTTCCATCATAGCAGCAAAATGATAAAATATTTTAAGTTCTGGAATTTGAATATTTTCAGTAAAGTTTGTATCTAAATTTTCATTTACAATAAAATCAGAGTTGGCAAAAAAAGCTAAAACTGTTAATATAAAATGACGTTCATTTTCATCCATATTTGCAAAATCTTTTATATCATCTGTTAAACGTATTTCATCTGGTACCCAAAAAGCAGCAACACTGCGTTTATACATATCCCATATATCATTATACAAAATAGGATATATATTATTGCGGGAGTTTTGAGGATCTAAAAGAAATTCTTCAATAGACATTGTGTATATTTTTAATTATAAAATAAATAAATAATAAAATAAATTTTGAAGTCCTTAAATTAATAATAAAAAGTTAATAAGGTTTAAATATTTTATTGCCTATATATTAAATTACTATATAAATTAAAATGAACTCAATTACACCATTAGAACGTATTCGTAAAGTTTATAAAGATAAAGTTGATGCATTTGATAAATCTGCATTTGGTACAATCAATAAACAATTACATGAAGAAGAAGAAAAAGATAATCAATTATTAGAACAAGAAGATATTGAAGTTACTGCAGAAGAATTAAAAGCTAAACGTGATACAAAATTTAATTCTGCATTTATGCAATCTTATGCCAATTCAGTTTCAAAAAGTTTAACTGATCATCAATATAGAGTTAGAGCATCAGGTAAATCAATGGAAATTGATAATATGTAGAAAGGAACCTAAGGTTCCTTTCAAACCTCCTCTTTTAGAGTTGTGAGGGAACTACGTTCCCCGTAACCCCTCCCTCCTTCATTAATTTTTTTTATCTATTTTTGAAAGCATTTTTTAAATATAGATTTAAATACTATTTAGTACAATATAATAAATAGTATTTTATTAAATACAACATATAACAAATATAAAAATGAGTATGTCTAAATTTGAATTATTAAAATTATTTCGTCAAAAATTGATTGAATTTCTTGATGCATTAGTTGAAAAATTACCTAAAGAAAGAGATATTGTTATATTACGTGTTTTATTTGCTGATCAAATCCCTATTGAAAAAGCTATGGAAGTATTTTCTTCACGTATTTTACCTTATGAAGAAATGGTTTTAAATAAAGATGAACGTTTTTTCTTAGAATGTAGTGATTTATTTGAAGGTGTAAAAGGTGATAAAGTTCATTATTTTAAAAATTTATGGTTATCACCTACCTTTACTGATGATGATAAAGAAGTATTGTGGCAATGGTTTAAATGTTTTTTAAAATTAGCTTTAAAATATAAAACAATTCAATAAACATAATGTATAATTATTTATTTTTTTACTTACTTTTTACTTACTATATAAGTAAGTAAAAATTTTTTATACATTTAATTCAATATTGTTTAAATTAATAACACCAGTTCTACATGTTACACATTTGATAAAATTATTATTATTATTATAATTTATTTGAACCCAATTGTTAAAACAAGTTTCACAAATAAAATGATTGCATGTATAAATATATCCACTATTAAATGTATCTAAACAAACAGGACATTCTTTATTATCTAAATTATATTGAACATAATTTCTGTAATTAATTGTAATATATTGTATTAAAAAAGTAACATGTTTATTTAACATAAAATAAAGTAAAATAATTATAGCATATAAAAATATATAAGGCCATAGATAATAAAAATTATCCATACATAAATAAATAAAAAATCCAAATATTAATAAACTAGTTAGTAACATAAATTTTGTAATCATAAATGTAACACAATTTAATTTTGAATTTGCAATATCTAATATAAATAAAAATATTGTTATACCAAAAAATAAAAATAATATATCATATTTTTTATTTTGATTTTGTAATAAAAATGATATATAAAATATAATATTAAAAAAATAAAGTACACCTTTTATTTTTTGTATTTTTTTATTTATATTTTCTACTATACCATTTGAATTTGTATTTGTAGATTGTATCATTTGATTTATTAGGTAAACATAATTGAAAATTATACTTAATAAGTTAAATTTTTCAATTCATTAAATTAAGTTTTATATTGGATAATTCATATTTAAATACCCTTCGCCCCAAACTTTTTCTGTTATATTTGTATCATTTAAGAATGAAATTGGCACTACAAAAATACATTTATCTGTATAGTAGTAATATAATGTTTTACAACTTATTTTAGTTTCTAATGGATAAATACAAATATTAGTTATAGCTGATGATATTTCAGTTTGATCACAAATGAGTATATCATTTGGTTTTAATTCATTAATAGATGATAAATTTTTAATTTCAATATTGTCACAAGTACTTTTAATAGTAGAAATTAATTTATTAGAAGAAGAGTTTAAACACACAATTCTAATTGTTGTATTTTTCTTAGTTTTTAATTGATTTTTCCAATAATCAATTTCATATTGTACCCAATTTTTTAACCCACATGTATTATAATCAGTTTGAATATCTGTATCTTTTTTATTATTAGTTTGATATGCATCAGCAAATGCTATAAATGGAATAGTTACAAATGCTCTTTGTAAATCACATGTTTTCATAGCAACCCAATCAATTGCATTATATACACCTTTTTTATTTATATCTTCTAATAATATTCTTGCTCCTTCTTTAGTAAGTATAGTTGTAGCTAAACTTCCCATATTTTCTTGCATCATTTGAGCAGTTGAAATTTTAATAAGTTTTGGGATATATTCTGTTTTATAATAGTCTTCTTTATTTGTTCTAGGATATGGATTCATATGACCATAAATAATATCAAATTGATCTTTATTTTCTTCAATCATTCGAATTACTTTTGGCATAAAATTAGGTGTAACTTTTACATCATCTTCAAAAATAATTGCATAATCACACAATGTATCAGATAAAAATTTTTTCCATATATCTATCATACTACAAGCAACACCAACAATACCTCTTCTATAGTTATAGTCACCATTTTGAAATAATCTTTGAACTTTACTGTTTGGTATAATTTTTGAACCATCAACTGCATCATATACATTAAATGTATATAATTCATTACTATTATGTTTAAAAAAATTTAGTAATCTATCTTTTCTACGTTGTAAATTTACTACATATATATTAATTCTTATTTGTTTATTATTTACACCATTATTTACACCACTATTTACATCACTATTATTTTCATCATTTGATTTTATTTGACCAAATTGTATTTCTTCATTTAAATCATATGCATTTTTTTTTGTATTATCATTTCTTTCATAAGTACGTCTTCCTATATGTGTACAATATACTTTATCCAAAAATGTAGTAATATAACCATTTTCTGTATAACGTTCTGCATATTCCATTTCAAAGTGTTTTGCTTCTTCGTTAAATAATCCTATCCTAGGATATATTTCTGTTTTTGTTAAACCAACTCTAAAACTAAAATGTGGCCAATATAAATTATTGGCTAATCCGCATTTAGTACTTTCTTTTTCCAATTCTAATCCTTTAAAGTGTCTATGTTCATAATATTTCAAAGAATTATTATTTTTATTTTTATTTTTATTTTTACTTTTACTTTCATTTGATATATTTAAATTATAATTTATTTTTTTATATTCGCTACCTCCAATATTATTAATTGTTATTTGATCTTCACCATAGTCTCTGTTTACTAAACATTGTCCATATTTTTGGTTACTTTCTAATACAGTTATACATTTTTCAATATAATTAGAAGGATAAAAAAATTCCCAATCATCTTCAACATGAAATTGATATTTATAATTTTTAATTTCATTTAATATGATATTCATACTTTTTGGATGACCTTTTTGAGTTGCATCTTTACGTATTAATGTAATAAAAGGGTAACATTGTAATAATTTTGTTCTATCTTCTTCACTACTATTATCATCAACAACTAAAAATTTGCCAACATATTTTTCTAAATCAGTAATACAATATAACATACTATTAATTGTACGATATGTTAAGTCCATACGTTTACAAGTTGTCATGGTAATAATAACATTTTTAGTATCAAGATCAATAAAAGAAGATAAACTTTTAGTTAATGTTTCAACTATTTGTTTTGGTGTATCAAAAATCATACTTTTATGTTTACATGTTAAATAGTCATAAAAAATGTGCCATAATTTAATAATATTTTTATCATTTTCATACTTTGATAATAAACTTTCTAATTCATTAATACATTCTTGTATTTGATTATTCTTTAAAGAATGTAAAAATGATGAACAAATATCTGCACATTTCCAATTATTTAAATTAGTTTTGCATTCATTATAAAATGATATATTAGGATGATTGGGAGTTACAATATATTTAACTTTATCTAAAGAATGAACCATTTTTGATATTTATTAATTAATATTATTAGATTAATCTATTTTTTTAAATGTTTAAAAATGATTTTTTAAACAAAGAACTATAAATTTAATAAAATATTTAAAACAATTAACAATTAAATATATTGTTTTATAAATTATAAAGATGAGTAATGATTTAGACGATACATATGATAATGATTTTGATAGTTATCAAAATGAAGATACATTTACTAAAATGGACGATGAAATAGACGAAGATGATTTAAATGAAGATGAAGATGATGAAGAACCTTTAGTAAGAGATAAAGGTAATTGGATATATAATGAATATACTGATAAAGAATTAAGAAATGAAACATTAGAATTTTTATCCCATTATATAAAACATAAAAGTAATCGTATCACTACTGAAAATGAAATATATAATCAATCTTTAATAAATGGTAATATTTTAAATAAAGATATTTATTTGATGTTATTAAGTACATTTGTTACTTCATTAATTCAAAATGGATTAAAAGTTTCTTATGATGATTTAATTAATAAAAAATATGGATGGAATCATTCTTCATTTACTGATATAAAAAATACAGAAGATAAAGAAGTAGCTAAAAAATTACGTCCTATTAAAGTTGAAGAAGGTATTTATACTTGTAAAAAATGTGGAGGAAAACATACTCAAAGTTATGAAATTCAAATGCGTCGTGCTGATGAACCTGCAACAGTATTTATTGAATGTATGAATCCAAAATGTAGAAATAGTTGGAAAATAAACTAAGAAAGGAACCTGCGCTTGCGCTTTGAAGCTTCGCTTCTTCCTTTCAAACCTCCTCTTTATTATTTATTTTTATAACTTTATTTTTTATACTTTATAGTATAAAAATGATATACAAAATATCACTATTTATAATAAAAATTAACTAAAATTTAAAATAAATAAAGTTTAATTTTTTTAAATGCAGAGTTATCTAAAGCGATGGGAGTTTTCTGAGCAAAATAAAAAAGTTATCTCAGAAAACGCACAACTTGTGGAAAACATTTTTTAACTTTTTTTATTTTAAATAATAAATTTTACTAATAAATATATAGTTGTATTTTTATATTACTTTTTATTATTATATTACTTTTTATTATTATATTACTTTTTATTAATATTTTAATTATTTTAAAAAAAACTAGTACAAAAATAAATTTAGAAATAAAAATGTACTAGTTTTTTTTTATTTTTTTAAAATTTACATTTTTATACTTTTTTACTTTAATATAAAAATGAATAACTAATAAAGGAGGGGGTATGGGGAACTACGTTCCCCATATTTACCCAAATGTATTCTCTTTATAAATTATTAATACTAAATATCCATCTTTACTTTTATACCTATTATATAATTCTTTCATACTATCAGTAAATCTAGGCATTACTTTTTCTTCACCTATATAATAAAATACTGCTTCAGTAGAATTTAAATCTATTCTTTTTCTCAATATATGTGAAAATTGTTGAAGTGATATATCACCAGGAACTAAATATTTATGTCTATCTATTTTTATATCATTATTTGGACTTACTAATATTGGAATTCTATCTGGATATTTATTTAAAATTTTATTACATTCATTCCATCTTTTTTCAAATGAAAAATCATTTCTAAATGTTTCATGAAACATTTTATTACTCATTATTCTTTATTAGTTTACCAATTTATTTTTTTACTTTTATATAAGTAAAAAAAAATATTCTAAATTATTAAAGCTTAACCAATTTAGTCCATTTATGTGCATTTACATAACCAACTATATCACCATTATTATTTTGAGGTAATACATTTTCTATATATTTTGCAGTACATTTATATATAAAATTAGTTAATTCTATATCTGTAAATGTACATAATCCCATATTTGATCTACTTAACATTGTACATGGTATATCATCAATAGAATCTGCATATATAATTAAACCTTTACATTTATTATATATTTTATCAAAATATAATGATTTGTACCAAAGATCTGAACCTTCACCAAATTTAATATTTATTTTATTATCTAATGTAGTATCTATATCACTACGAATATCGATATTATACCATTTATATTTGCTTATTTCATTATTTTTTAATATTTCTTTTGTAGTATCTATATTTACAGTATTTCCTTTTTCTAAATTAAATGTTAAATCTTTTATAAATGTTTGTAACATATTATAATTTTTATCTGTTTTTTTAACACAAATAATCATTAACCATCTTGAAAAAGTATTTAATTGTCTAAATAGAACAAATGGTTCTACATTTAAATGTAAATTATCAAATGATACTTTAATAAAATTTGGATTTGGAGGAATACAATATGAATTTTGTACACTTAAATTATTTAACATATCTGGACCATTTTCCATTTTTTATATTTTATATAAAACTATTATTATTATTTCTATTTATAAAGGTTTTAAATTTAGATTTAAAATTTTAAGATTAAAAGAATAATTAATTAATAATAAGTAAAAGATGGATCATTTAAAATTTTTCTCCAAAGCAATTATATTTGTAAATGAATTAAACAAAGTTTTCTCAGACAAATATCCAAACATTCGTTTGTATTATAAATTAATGAAAAAAACTCCTGTTGGTAACACTAAAGCTATTGAAAAACATGTTCAATTATTACTTGAATATATAAATATCAATACAGAAGCTATTAAAAATAAAAGTATTAAACAATTACAAAATAAAAACATCATTTTTACAGATAAAATATTCTTAAATTTAACTGAATGTTTAAATAATACAGATAAAGAAACTCGTAATACTATGTTTACACATTTACAACTTTTATTATACATTTCTAACCCTAATGATGAACTTAAAACTATTCTTCAAAAAACTTCTTCTTCTCCTTCCACAAAACCTGAAGAAAGCAAATTTATAGATGACTTTATAGGTAAAATTGAAAGTCAATTTAATGAACAAGAATTTAAAGATCCTTTAAGCGCTGCTATGAATATGATGCAATCCGGTTTATTTTCTGAAATTATTCAAAATATGAATGATGGTGTAAAATCTGGTTCATTAAATCCTCAAAAATTATTAGGTAGTGTACAAGGTATGTTAGGTGATTTAACTGGTGGATCTGTAGATATTAATAATATATTAAGTGGTCAAATGAGTAATCTTGAAATACCTGGAGGTGAAAATGGTGAAAATGTTAATATTGATATGAATCAAATGTTTAGTATGGTTGGAAATTTAATGGGTGGTTTAAATGGTGGTGGCTCTAATCAAGGTGGTAATACAAATTCTAATCCAATGAATATGGTTTCCTCTTTATTACCTATGTTAGGTGGATTATCAAATTCTACTCCTTCTATTGAAGAACTTGAAGAACAAATGAATAAAGCTTCACTTGATGATATTAATAAATCATTAGATTAATTTACTTTAAAAAAGTGTTTCTGTAAAATTATATATAATTTTATCATTATCTGTTAAATTATTTCCTTCTGCATTTATTTTTAATTCTGGATAAGAATTATATATATCACCATCAGCCCAACTTCTTCTTATATATTCTTTTTTAGAATTATCGACTACAATTTTACCATCATCTACATATGCTCTTACATTTGGATATAAATTAATTTTAATGTTACTAGCACTATCTTCAAAATCCATATCATCAAATTCACACTTTTGTTCTTCATTAAAATTAATATATCCTGTATATTTATTATTTCTATTTTTATATTTTAAATAACATGCATCATTTTCATCCATTTTTAAATGTTTTTCATTTCTATATACTATATTTGGTCTTCTATTTAATAATCGACGTCTTCTTCTATTTCTACGATTAATTACTTGAATAACTTCTGGAATAACTTCTGGTATCATTTCTGGAATAACTTCTGGAATAACTTCTGGTATCATTTCTGGAATCATTTCTGGAATCATTTCTGGAATAACTTCTGGAATAACTTCTGGTATCATTTCTGGTATAACTTCTGGTATAACTTCTGGAATCATTTCTGGAATAATTTCTGGAATAACTTCTGGAGTCATTTTTATAAATACAGTTTTCTTTTGTTTTTTAGGAGTTTTTCTTCTTTTATTTATTTGAATAGTATTTGTTACTAATGGTAAATCATTACTTGATTTTGTTATAACTTTATCTTCTTTATAAATAAAATAATAAATTATAAAGAATATAAAAGATAATACTAAAAGACTTAAAAATACAGTTACTACTTTCATTAATTATGATTTTTCTTTTTAATAATATATTATATATTATTAAAAAATATATTTTTTTATTTATGATGATCTTTGATTTAATACTTCTACATTTGGTACATAATTTCCAAACTCATTTGAATAACAATAATTAGATCCTTCTTTTAATTGTATACATCCTGGAAAATTTAAATTTTTATCAGATCCTGGAACAAATTGACCTATATTGTCTACAAAAGTAAAACTACTGTCTGGACAATCTTGTGGTTCAGTTGGCATACTATTAGTATTATTATTATATGTACTACAAAAGTAAGTTTTATTTGCTAACCAAGATTTAGATGCATTAGTTTTATATTCTTTTGGAACGTTGATAATATAATCTAATTTTAATGGATCTATATAAGTATGAAATGGATTATAATATGGTGCAACTGAAACTTTGTTAAAACCAGGATTATATTGAATTCCGAAAGATTCATTATCTTTAAAATAATATATAATTCCAATTACAATAATTATAAAACAAATACAATTTATAATATTATAAGTTATACACATACTATTAATTTTTAATTATTCTT
>JACCDP010473072.1_pt1 | contig 41047 bp, 33 predicted proteins | sample 7445841 | NCBI WGS metagenome assembly JACCDP01 (sample SAMN15323441, study PRJNA562643) | freshwater metagenome | isolation source: river surface water | place: USA:Blue River Watershed | collected 2017-08-17 | reverse complement strand
CGCTTGAAACCACACCTGACAATACGAGTTATGTCGACTATGTACGTGCCATTACCATCAACAGCGATATACTGGATGCACCACGACTAGTGCTCCCCTCTGCGGGGCTCAGTACACCAAATGGCAGCAAGCCACCGATCGTCACACGCAGTATGTGGGGGGGCAGTACGGTTGCAGGCTGGGATGCGCGCGGCGAAGCATGCGTCGCGACCCCAACATCAACCCCAACATCAACACCTGCTACACTCATGCCCACACGTACACCCACACCCTGTCCTACAGATGCCACATGGATGCCCACCAACGCCGAAATCGTGCAACCAACACATATTGTAGTCCATCACACCGCCACACCCAATGACCCACTGACAAGCGATTGGGCGGCACGGGTACGCTCTATTTGGGGATTTCACGCCATCACCCGTGATTGGGGCGATATCGGTTATCATTTCCTCATCGACCCGAATGGCGTGATCTACGAAGGTCGCTACAAAGGAGTCCGCCCCAATGATGGTACCGTCATTGATGGCGCACACGTGCTCGGCTACAACCGTGCGACCATTGGTATCTCAATGATGGGAACATTTAGCGGCGTCGCCCCTACCACATCAGCACAAAACGCACTCACCAGTCTGTTGGCATGGCTGATGACCTCCTATGAAATTACACCAGATACTACGGCATACTATGCCCACAAAAACGTCACACTGAATACCATTGTTGGGCATCGCGATATTGGTTCAACCACATGCCCAGGGGACGTGTTGTACGGATTGCTCCCGGGCATGCGCACCACCATGGCTGGCATCATCAATGCCGAGTGGATTGCAGGTGTACGCGCCGAATCTACTACAATTTATGCGGGTGATGCAGCGGAATTCACGGTGAGTGTGCGCAACAACTATAAAAGCACTGCGATTAGTGGTGCCGCATTTACCTTTACACAGGCTGATACCGCACACACCTACAAGTACGATGAATGCTGGGCCAAACGAGATGAGACTGGCACAACCATGTTTGACAAGCCCGCACAGTCAACTATTGCCAATGCGCGCTTCCGCATCATGGCTGGGGTGGCGAACTGGGATAGTCAGTATGCGAATGTGGCGGTGAAATGTCCGATATCATCGACCATTAATCATCCATGGCGCTGGAGTATTGGCAGCTCAGCACTCGCCGCCGGCGCCGTGCGTGACGTGGTTGGTCGCGTCCAATTCGATACGGTAGGGCGCTACACCATCTACTTTGGTCTGGTCAAAGACTGGGTGGGGTATCCCGATCAGAGCTGTGCACCTGCGAGCAACACCGGTGTCTGCAATCTCAAGCCGATTACAATCAACGTAGTCATACGACCTACCGCAACACCCACACTTGCCGACAACATTCGTACGCGTATTAGCAACAGTACGGCTACTATTCACGCATATCAGGCAGTGCGCCAAACTGATCAAGCGGCGACTGCCACCGCAGCTCCTGCGCTTACGGCCAGTAGCGTGGCAGATCGCCGCACTGCTACTGCCGAACGTGCTGCCGGTAGCCCTGCACGCACAGCCACGAGTACATCGACACCATTACCGTCACTCACCCGTATCGCTATCCTCCAGACCGTGAGTGCATGGCGTGATGCAACACAGATCGCCAACACCAATCGCACCGCAACCACGCTTGCAGTCCGCCAGGCCCAGGCTACCAGTACTCGTCAACAACAAACGGCAATCGTACTGACACGTGGGGCAAATCTGACTGCAACCGTCATTAAACGCCAACACATGCAAGAGACGCAAGCGGCGGCAACAGCGAGCAAACAAGCCTATGCAACAACCATACGGAGCAATGCGCTGACGGCGACTGCGGCCCACATCATAGCCAACGCCACCCAGCTCGCCGACCGGCGTACTGCCACGGCTGAAGCCACACTGCGCTCACCGACACGCACTGCCACTGCGAGTGTGACTGCGAGTATGACGCGCACACGAACCCCAACACGCACACAAACTCCAACACGCACTTTGACACATACCCGTACGAGTAGTACCACTCGTACACCCACAGCCACCCAAACAGCGACGATGACACAACTCCCTGTCATCGATCAAGGTGGCATTATTTCGCAAACACTGGGGAGTACGATTAATCATCTCGTTGCTGCACCTCAGGCACTCTTTGCGCTGAATACGCATAATCCGGTGCTGACGTGTCTGCATCCAATCACACTCGCCAGTTTGTGCCAGATTCCGCTGGATGGCAGTCATGCGTATGCCATGCAACTCAATACACTAGACAGTAATCAACTCTTTGTGGTTGGTCAACTGACGTGGAATACATTGTATGTACAACGCTTTGATGTGTCACAATTCCCACCACGTGAAACAGGATACTGGACGGGAATATCGACTGCGTTACCACAAGCCATGATTGTAAATGGTCGCTCCATTACGCTTGCAGTTACCCAACCGATCAGTGGTACTGCACTTTCGCGTACAGAGCTTGTTTCCCTCGTGAATGCGCCGACCCAGATCTATGCACTCACACCGCGACTCATTCTTGCAGGCGCAGTGACATCACTGCACAACAGTGATACTGGCGAATTTGGCGTGATAGTTACGGGACGCACTACGACCAATACGGGGTATATACAGACGGTGCGCTTAATCAATGGCACGCTTACCGCTGGTACACCGTTGATAGTCACAAAGCCACTATTGCAGGTACATACAGAACCAAACGTGGTGAATATGACACCACTCAATATGCTCTATGCAAGTGATGGCACGACGGTAGCCCGCTACCAGTACAATATGACCAATCAGAACATTACCCGTATATCACAACAGAATCTACCAGTGTCACAAATGATTGTGCTCAAATCGCCATTACAGCTCCTCACAGTGAGCAAAACTGCCCCGTGGACTGCCACTATTTACAGTGTGGGGAGTCAGCCGTTTGCACTACGTGGTAGTGTGCTATTGAGTAGTCAGATGCCTGGCTTGCTCACAGCCCACGACACCAGTCTCTACTGGACAAATGATGCAACCGTATTTCGTACAAATGTGGTGCGCTAACACTATACGAACCTGCACTTTTACGGTATACTATGTATTGTCGTATACTAATTGGAACCATCGAGTCAATGGTGACATCTATATAGCAGTGACATATCAGCCACGTATCATCGCATTGCATGCCAGAGTACGCTAGGCTAGAAGCAGACCATAGGTTAAGGACGGGATCCATGCGTGTAATTCATCTGTATGTGCTGGCAGCGCTCATTATTGGTGTATTGGTAATCGTAGCCCAATCTGTGATTGCAAATGCACAGAGTGGCACGAATATTGCTGTACCACAAGTCACGACGACTGCTACGCAAACTGCTACGCCCGTTGCACGCAGTAGTGCATGGTTGTCTGTGGTACCAGACAAAACCACCCTGGTTGCAGGTGAAACAGTCACGTTTCAGTTCACTATTACCAACAAATACGATGATGTAAGCTATGGTGGCAGTATCACGCAGTCAGTATCGATTAGTGGATCCTCATTCGCTACCAGCGATACCAATTACACATACGTACAGAATCAGTGTTGGGCATTCACCAACAACGGAATCACACAGTTTCCGCGAGATACGGGCAAGTTTCGTGTTATAGCCGGATATGTCGGCTGGGATGAAGCCAATAAAAGTAAGCCACCACTTTGTCCTGTAGGGAGCACCATTGATCACCCCTGGCGCTGGAGTATTGGGAGCACGCCACTTGCAACTGGGGCAAGCCGAGTTGTTACGGGCAAAGTGCAGTTCACCCAGCCAGGGACGTACACACTCGTTTTTGGGGTTGTCAAAGATTTCGTCGGCTACCCCGATGGTGCCTGTGACTCAAACGCAGACCCCAAACTCAACGCGTGCGGTCTTGAAGCGACCACCATCACTGTACTTGCGCCGACCAGCACCATCACACCGTCGGCGAGTGTGACACGGACGGCAACAAGTACCCGTACCTCGACCAACACGCGGACGAACACGCGCACCCGTACACTCTCGCTCACGCGTACACTTTCACTGACCCGCACCATGACCGAAGTAGCGAGCCAACTACGCATGGGGCGCTACAACTTCAATGACGCTTTGGGAGTCAATATGATTCTCAAGAGTGCAGTTGACTCAACCTACATGCTAACGTGTGGTGGCACTCCGAGTGCCCCTGCGCCACGCTGCCCCGAAATCGTAGCCGGTGGCGTCGGTGGTAATGCCTTGCGCTTTGCCGGCAGCCACAATACCAATGTGGCACGGCCGTTCACGTTCCTCGGGAGTGGAACCGTATCATTCTGGGCAAAACCCAATGCAACTGGCAGTGAAATGAATGTGTTGACCTTGCATGGTAACTCTTCGGCAATCATTGTCGGATTCGACAGCACTGGCAATTTCTTTTGTGGCTTTGGCAATAATCGTTTGACTGCTCCGACAACCATCAATGATGGGAATTGGAACCATTTCGCTTGTACCTTTAGTCAAACACCATTGCAACGCAGCATCTACATCAATAGTAATCTTGTGGCGAGTGAAACAGTCGTTACCACACCGCGTGGTCTCTTTAACGGGGTTTTTGGGAGCAATGCAGCACGGAATGGTGCAATGTACGATGGCGACATTGATGAGGTTTCGCTCTACAATTTTGCGCTTGAGAGTGGTCAAATCGATGGGCTTTACCATTACTACATCACCGATCCACTACGCATATCACCCACACGTACGCACACCAACACACGTACACCCACCAACACACCATTCCCAGTTGACTATTTGCGCACGAGTATGATGGCACGCTATTTCTTCAATGAAAATAGCGGAGCGACTTCGTTTGTCAATGCCATTGTGGCAACCAATCCAGCCACATGTGTTGCCCCTCAAGTGTGCCCGAGTGCTGGTGCAAGTGGACTTCGCTTTAGCAATGCAGTTGAGTTCGCCAGTGGCCAATCGCTCAAAATCAAGAATCCACTCACCACCGCAGCGAATGTGCCATTTACCGTCAGTACATGGATTTACCCAGACACCATGTCAAACGAAATGGTAGCCATTGCCGCCAAAAGCCCCGTACAAACCCAGAAGTTTTTGTTGGGCACCACGGCCAACAGTGAGATTTTCTGTCGCTTTGGTAGCAACAGTCTCACCAGTGTTGCCACCATTCCCAGCAATGTGTGGTCACATGTATTGTGTAGCATCGGTGCTGACAAAAAGGCTACCCTCTACCTGAATGGTGCACCTGTTGCCACAGCCACATTCACGGTCATCCCATCTGGTCTGATGACGATCTGGATGGGTATGGATGGATTCAGCACAAGTGCCCCGTATATTGGTCGCATCGATGAGGTTGCCTTCTACCGCACCGCAATGACCTGGGAAATGGCCGAAATCGCCTATGATCAATACACATTTGCAGATCGGCGTTCACCGACGCGGTCACGCACACCGTCATTCACGCGTACACCATCACTGACGCGTACACCATCACGCACGCGTACACCGTCACGGACACCGTCAATTACGCTGTCACCAACCGAAGTCACTATGGGTGGGTATCCGTATCCCATGCCGCTCGGTACAGCCACGCGCACAATAACATTGACACCGAGTATGACACGCACACGTTCGGTTACGCCATCGATTAGTGCCACTGCACGACCGTTCCCATACCCGTACCCCACCCCGTAGCCACATGGTATGAAACGGTGTTACAATGGATGTCGATGCGTTTACTGTGAAGGATATGCAATGCAACGACTGTTAGTGACAGGGGGAGCCGGTTTTATTGGTAGCAACTTCGTGCACTATATGCTCGAACGCTACAACTACGACATCATCGTCTATGATGCGCTCACCTATGCTGGTCGCCGTGAAAATCTGGCTGCTGCGGCCACCAATCCCAAGTTTCAGTTTGTAGAGGGCAACATCTGCAACCTGGCACATGTCAAGCAAACACTCCAACAATACAACATCGATACCATCGTCAACTTTGCTGCAGAAACGCATGTTGACCGTTCGATTATGCAACCAGATGCAGTCATTCAGACCAATGTCAATGGCACATGGGCACTTCTCGAAGCAGCTCGCGAGCTCGGTTTACCACGATTTCACCAGATTAGTACCGACGAAGTATATGGACAAATCGCCGAGCCAGGTCGCTCCAAAGAAGCTGACGCATTCGAGCCACGAAGCCCATACTCTGCGAGTAAAGCGGGTGCCGAACACATCGTCTATGCCTATCATGTCACCTATGGCATGCACACCACGATTACGCGTGGCTCCAACAATATTGGTCCTTTCCACTACCCAGAAAAGGCCGTACCGCTGTTTACCACCAATGCCATGGATGATATTGCCATTCCGATTTATGGCGATGGCAAACAGATGCGTGACTACCAGTATGTCACCGATCACTGCGAAGGCATTGATGTTGTGCTACACAAGGGTGTTGCCGGTGAAGCATACAATGTGGGCACTGGTGTCGAAACACGCAACATCGACATGGCGCACAACATTCTCGACATCCTCGGGAAACCACACACGCTGATTACCTATGTCAAAGACCGTGCTGGTCATGATCGGCGCTATGCGCTCGATACCAGCAAGCTACGTGCCCTCGGGTGGCAGAGTCGTCACACCTTTGAACAGGCACTAGCCAAAACTGTCCAGTGGTATATCGACAATCAGGCATGGTGGCGCCCCATCAAAAGTGGTGAGTATCGCGAGTATTACCACAAACAGTATGTCAGCCGACAGTCCTCATAACGGACCATACCGGCTCGTCGCCACGCACTATGAGTCACTGCTAGATACTGCGGCGCGAACGCTTGGCGATCGTGCCGCAGCGCGTTCGTTGATAGACCGGGGCGGCGCGTGGATCAATCACGAACGCATCCGCATCCCACAGGCGATGCTGCTTCCTGGTATGCACGTGCACCTGCACACCATTCCTGCACACGCCCGCCCTTGCCAGCTCGACGAATCAGCTATCATCTACCGTGACAAATGGCTGATTGCACTCAACAAACCGGTTGGTACGTATGTCGACGCGACCCCTTGGGATGCTGAGAATCATTTGCGAACTGCACTCGCTGGTCTGCTCGCGCAACACGATTACTTCCCGACGCTCCACCCTGCACATCGTCTCGACCGCGATACAACGGGAGTACTGCTGTTTACCCATCACGCCCACGCCAATGCAAATCTGCAAAAGATGTTTGTACACCACCGTGCGCGCAAATACTACCTGTGCCATGTCCACGGGCACCCACAGTGGGAAGAGCACCAGTTGTTGACGGGGCATGGGCGGAGCGATCGTGGTCGCTTCCGCGTATATGCACACGACCAGGTTGGCCAACTCTTGCCCAATGGCGAACACATCAAAGAAATGCGCACCACATTCCGGGTGCTCGCACGCAACACCGATTACACATCCCTGCTGCTCGCCGTGCCAGAGACTGGGCGCACACATCAGATTCGGCTCCATGCACATGCGTGCGAATTACCCATCGTCGGCGACCACAGCTATGGGCGGAGCGATGATGGAGTCACTGCGCACCGACTCCATGCCTGGCAACTGCATCTGCCCCACCCCATCCATGAATCGCCTCTCGTCATTCAAGCACCACTCCCTGCGTGGGTACCAGCTGATTTGGCATTGCCGCGCCTGCATGATACGATAGATGCATAAGGATACGAACGCACCACGTGGTGCTTTACGATAGTAATGGCATGATTTGGACTATTTCTGACCTGCATTTGTCGTTTGCCAATCCCAAACCGATGGATATTTTTGGCAATCGCTGGCGTAATCATCCTGAACGCATTGCGGCTGCCTGGCGCCGGCTCGTAGCAGTCGACGATGTGGTGCTGATTGCTGGCGATATTTCGTGGGCGATGCACCTCAACGACGCCTTACGCGATTTGACATGGATTGACGAGCTGCCAGGTCGCAAATTCTGCATCAAAGGCAACCACGATTATTGGTGGGATAGAGCCGCCCCAATTCGTGCACGCATGCCGGCGTCGATTACGCTTGTTGAAGCCAATGCGTTTGACCTCGGTGAGGTCATTGTGTGTGGCAGCCGTGGCTGGTCAGCACCAGGAATGCCTGGCTTTGATCCCGCCGTAGATCAACGCATCTATGCACGTGAACTACTGCGCATGCAACGTGCCCTCGATGATGCATCTGCTATTGCCCATGGGCGCCCAATTGTGGCGATGATTCACTTCCCACCATTTATTGATCGCCGTGCCACTGATTTCGTCTCGCAGTTTCGCACTGCAGGTGTCCAGACATGTCTATACGGGCACCTCCATCGCCCCGATGATTGGGGGAATGCCGTCCAAGGCATGGTCGATGGCATCACCTATCAACTGACTGCCTGTGACTACCTCGAATTTACTCCGGTCGCTGTACGTGGCCTACAACTAACGCACGAATAGCAACGTTTTTGTCATGTACATGAGATGCCTGAGACGGTACTGTAATCATTCTGTCATAATTCAAGATGAAAAATGTTAATAATGTTATGTCTATCGTAAAGCAAGTGATACGGGGGGTAGACGACACAAACGGGGAGATTTTTCGTTAGCAAAAGTATGCTACAGCTACCTGGTAAGATTATGACATATTGTAGCATTCTAATGCGAATTGTCTCGTGAAAGAATGCTGATGAGATGTGTGAATAATTTCCTCCATTTTCATCATACAAACGGCTATCATTTTGCACAAAACATATGGTATAATACATTCATCAAATTGTAATCTTCTCTCGATTCAACATAGGGGAGCGAGTTATGGATGTAGGAACAATACGCAACCGTAGCATCACCGATGAAATGCGCACTGCGTACCTAGACTATGCCATGTCAGTGATTGTGTCACGTGCGTTACCAGACACACGTGACGGGCTCAAACCAGTACAGACGCGTATTTTGTACGGTATGTGGGAGATGGGCATGCGTGCTAATCAACCATACAAGAAATGCGCTCGTATTGTGGGTGACGTATTAGGCAAGATGCATCCGCACGGTGATAGTTCGGTATACGATGCCCTTGCACGCTTGGCACAGCCCTGGAACATGCGCTACCCGCTGATTGATGGGCAAGGCAACTTTGGCAGTATCGATGGCGATCCACCAGCAGCCATGCGTTATACAGAGGCACGCCTTTCAGCCATTGCCGAAGAAATGCTCTTTGACATCGAAAAGAACACGGTCGACTTCCGTGACAACTTCGACGGTACCTTTCGTGAACCAACAGTATTGCCGGCACGGTTGCCGAATTTATTGCTCAACGGAGCCAACGGTATTGCGGTCGGTATGGCCACCAACATACCGCCACACAACCTCAACGAAGTCACGCAGGCCATCACCCACCTTATTGATAATCCGGATGCCACCACCGAGGAGCTCATCAAATTCATCCCAGGTCCTGATTTCCCGACGGGAGGATTGATTCTCGGCAACGAGGGCATCAATGCGGCGTATACCACGGGGCGTGGTCAAGTCACGATTCGAGCCAAGGCACACGTCGAAGAAGGCAATCGCAATAGTCATCAAATTATTGTGACTGAGCTGCCCTTCCAAGTCAACAAGGCACGCTTACAAGAGCGTATCGCCGAACTTGTGCGTGAAAAGAAAATCGAAGGCATTCGCGATATTCGTGATGAGTCAGATCGGACGGGCATGCGCGTGGTCATCATGCTCAAACAGGATGCACAACCACGCAAAGTGCTCAATGCGCTCTACAAGCATACCCAGATGCAGACATCGTTTGGTATCAACATGTTGTCGCTCATCGAACACGGGTTGCAGCCGCGCCTGATGACGCTCAAGCGCATGCTCCAGGAGTACATTGACCATCGCCGTGAAGTCATCCGGCGTCGGAGCGAATACGATCTCGAAAAAGCACGCGCACGGGCACATATTTTAGAGGGGTTGACCCGGGCCATTGACATCCTGGATGCGGTAATCCAGACGATTCGCGATTCGCGCTCACGTGATACTGCACGCAACAATTTGGTGCGCGATTACTCATTTAGTGAGGCGCAGGCCAACGCCATTCTCGACATGCAGCTGGGGCGCTTGGCAGCACTCGAGCGCAAGCGCCTGGAGGAAGAGCTCAGTGATGTGCGCAAAACCATTCGTGAACTCGAAGAGATTCTCAACAACGCGGCCAAACTCAACTCGCTCATCAAAGCAGACCTCAAATATCTGTCTGACAAATACGGCGATGCGCGACGCACCCAAATCGTGTATGGCGTCAATGGCGAAGTCAATGATGAAGACTTAATCCCCGACGAAAAGTTGCTGATTACGCTGTCGAATCGTGGCTACATCAAAAGTCAGTCACCAGACACCTTCCGCACGCAGCGGCGTGGCGGCAAAGGGATCCGTGGTGCGGCCACCCGCGAAGAAGACGTGATGAGTCACATCCTGACCTGCAATACGATGCACGATTTGCTCTTTTTCACCAATAGTGGGCGAGTCTACCGCCTCAAGGCACACGAAGTCCCAGATGCCAGCCGGACAGCCAAAGGGTTGCCACTCGTCAACTTGATCGACTTGCAACCCGAAGAGCGTGTCACGTCGGTGCTTTCGGTGCCCGATTACAGCCAAGCCAAATACTTGCTGATGGCGACACGTCGTGGCAAAATCAAACGCACATTGCTCGAAGAATACAGCATGGTGCGTTCAAACGGGCTCATTGCTATCGGACTCGAGTCAGGCGACGAATTGGGCTGGGTCACAACCACGATGGGCGACGAAGATATCATGTTGACCACACAGAACGCCAAAACACTACGTTTCAAGCAGGCACAGGTACGCTCCATGGGACGCCCAGCGAGTGGTGTGCGTGGCATCAACTTGCGCACAGGTGACGTCGTAGTGAGCATGGATGTGGTCACCACCAAAGAAAAAGACACGGCGCAACTCATCACCATTAGCCGCAACGGCAAAGGCAAACGCACCCCAGTCAAGCTCTATCGCGCCAAGGGACGTGGCACTCAGGGGATGGCAACCATGGGGCTCGCTGACGGCGATGTAATTGCAACCGCCTGTGTCATTAGTGCAGACATGGTGCTCACCTTTATCACGCGCAACGGCATTGTCCTCAAAACACAGGCCAGCGATATCCGTGCATGTGGTCGCAGCGCCCAAGGTGTACGCGTCCTCACATTCAACGACAACGACACGGTGGTTGCGATGGTGGCCGATGAACCCGAGGACGAAGACGAGCGCCAAAAACGCATCCTCGATATTGGCGACATGGTGGGTGTCGACATGCTCGAAGATGATGATGATGCGGATACAGACGCTGAAGGCGACGAAGACACCAGCGAAGAATAACGCGACCATTAATCCACACGCACAACAACGCGGGCGGTGCCGAATGGCACCGCCCGCGTCTATTGGTCAACGCTAGCGACCGAAGTTGTACTGCTCGTTGGGCGACAACGGCTCGGTAACTGGCTCTACAAACACACCAGCAACACTGTTTGCAGGGAGATCGGCCATCTTGTAGCCAACACCACGCACCGTCAGGATACGCCGCGGACGGGATGGCTCTTCTTCGATTTTTTCACGGAGCCGGCGCACACAGACGTCCACAAGATTGGTTTCACCCACGTAATCATAGCCCCACACCTCTTGGAAGAGCGTTTCGCGGTCAAAGACCTCGCCGTAGTTTGCGGCTAAGAAGTACAACAACTCGAACTCCATCGGCGTAAGATTGACATCGTTGCCATCCAACGTGACACGATGCCGTGGTGCATCGATTTCGATGTCACCGACCCGCACAATGGCTGGCGCTTGGCGATTTTTCATGCCATCGACACGGCGCAAAATCGCTTCGATACGGGCAATTACCTCGGCCGTCTTGAAGGGTTTGGTGATGTAGTCGTCGCTGCCAAGCTCAAATCCTTGCACGATGTCATCAGTGCCATCACGTGCAGTCAACATGATGATTGGCACATCGGATTGCTCACGAATGCGTTTGCACGCCTCAAATCCGTCGACATATGGCATCATCACATCGAGAAGCACGATGTCAAAGGCTCCATCACTGAACGCTTTGAGTGCTTCGAGTCCATTTTTGACCACCACCACGTCGTAGCGTGGTCCATTGAGCGTCACCTGGATGAGCGTGGCAATAGATGGATCATCATCAGCAAATAGAATCCGCCGCGGTGTCTGCTGGTCGCCTCGCCCGGTAATTCGTCGTGTTAACTTCATCGTAGTACCACCTTTTGTAGTAATAAATACGACCCAAAAAGAAGCGCACCCTGCGCAGTAAAGAGACGCGATACTATCAGTGACTAGAGAATATTATAGTATGTCGTACGATACATCATAATTATACACAAAATACTGATTTTGTGAAGTAGGCAAAATCTTTATCCCGTTGGATCGAGTGTGGCATCCGGAGTAACGCGATAGATGAGCTGTGGCGGCTGTATACGATTGACCACATCCGCAGTAACAATGCAGCGATCGAGGTCAGCATGTGACGGTGCATCATACATGACATCAATCAAGACAGACTCAAGAATGCTGCGCAGGGCGCGGGCGCCGGTACCTGAACGCAGGGCGGCATCAGCAACTGCATCCAAGGCATCATCGCTGAATTCAAGGGTCACATTGTCCATTGCCAAGAGACGTTGATATTGTTTGACCACCGCATTCTTGGGTTCGACCAAGATCCGCTTCATGGTTTCGCGATCAAGGGGTTGCAACGGAGCAATCACGGGGATACGCCCAATGAATTCCGGGATGAAACCAAACTTGAGCAAATCATCGGGGATGACATGCGCCAACAAGGTAGGTGCCTCTACGATACCAGGCACTGGTGTAGCGGTAGCAGCAAAACCAAGGGTGCGCTTAGTGGCAACACGACTGGCAATAATTTTGTCGATGCCTTCAAAGGCACCTCCACAAATAAACAAGACTTGTGACGTATCAAATGGAATGTATTCTTGTTGGGGATGTTTGCGTCCAGGTACAGGTGGCACATGCGCCACCGACCCTTCGAGAATTTTGAGCAGGGCCTGTTGCACCCCCTCGCCAGAAACGTCGCGTGTAATCGATGGATTATCCGATTTACGTGCAATTTTGTCGATTTCGTCGATATACAGAATACCCGTTTTGGCACGTTCAACATCACCATCAGCCGCCTGAATTAAGCGCAACAGGATGGTTTCGACGTCTTCACCAACATAGCCAGCCTCGGTCAAGGCAGTTGCATCGGCAATAGCAAACGGCACATCGAGTGCTTTAGCAAGGGTTTGTGCAAGCAGTGTTTTGCCACTGCCAGTCGGACCCAGCAGCAGAATATTGCTTTTGCCGATTTCGACGTCACCGAGTTGCTGATTAGCCCGGATACGCTTGTAGTGGTTATACACCGCCACAGCCAGCATGATTTTGGCACGCTCTTGGCCGATTACGTAGGCATCGAGGTTGGCACGCAGTTCGTGTGGTGTCAGTAGTGGTCGCTCACTGATCGAGGGTGTTTTGGCAGGTTGCACACGCTGACGTTCCTCGGCGATGACTTGATTGCAGATTGCAACACATTCATCACAAATAAAAATCGGCGGTGGACCAGCGATGAGCCGCTGTACTTCGTCTTGACTACGCCCACAAAATGAGCAGTTATACACGCCTCGGTTGCTGTTCATCGCATCTGCCTCAGCCAGTTAACAAATTACACACCACGCTGTTGCATGGCATCGCGCGTGAGTATTTCGTCAATAATCCCGTATTCTTTGGCTTGTAACGGGCTCATAAACAAGTCACGGTCAAAGTCATTCGCAATTCGCTCAATGGGCTGACCCGTATCGGCGGCCAACAACTCGCGGATAATCTGCTGCTCACGGAGCAACTCACGAGCCATGATTTCGACATCGGGGGCATACCCACGGGCACCACCACCTGCCGGATGCATGTGGACGGTGGAATTCTCGAGGCTATAGCGTTTGCCTTTGGTGCCACCGGCCAACAGGATAGTCGCCATACTACCAGTCATACCCACACATACCGTTGCCACATCGGGGCGGATGTTGCGCATCGTGTCATAGATAGCGAGGCCCGCAGTAATCGAGCCACCCGGACTATTGATATAGAACATGATGTCACGTTCGGGGTCTTCGTGTTCGAGGAAGAGGAGCTGTGCCACAATCAGATTGGCAACCTGATCTTCGATGGGAGAGCTCATCATGATAATGCGCTCTTTGAGCAAACGTGAGTAGATATCGTACGAGCGCTCACCACGGCTGGTTGATTCAACCACCGTAGGCACCAACTGATCAAACTGTGGCATGAGCGCCATAACATCAACATGTGATCGCCAATTCATCTCCAACCTCCTCGATTACACGACATGCTGACTGCTATTCGGTCTTTTTGCTGCTCTTCTTTTTGGGAGCATCAGCAGCTGGGGCATCAGCATCGGCCTTTTTGCTGCTCTTCTTTTTGGGAGCATCAGCAGCTGGGGCATCAGCATCGGCCTTTTTGCTGCTCTTCTTTTTGGGAGCGCCACCATCTTGTGTGGCAACTTCGATGATGCGTGCACGCATTTTTTTGTCGAGCACTGCATTCGCCACCGAAGTCACCATTTCGTTGCGCAACAGCGCGCGCATGGTTTCCGCTTGTTCATCGCCGTACGTCCCCACCATCGTATCGATTTCGGCGTCGATTTCTTCGTCGCTGACAGCGATTCCCTCAGCAAGGATAAATTCACGCATCACAAGGTTCCCCTTGAGGCGCTCCTCGCCTTGCGGCAGCAGCTGATTAAGCAACACATTGCGGTCTTGCCCCATCTGCTTGTAGACGGCTTCTGCGGTCACACCATAGCGAGCATATTCGGCTTCTTGGTTGCGCAGGATGCGATCGGCTTCGATTTGAATGGAGGCATCGCCATAGTCAAAGACTGCTTGTGCCACCAAATAGTCGATGAATGCATTCACAAGCCGGGTTTCTGCGTTGTTGCGTGCATTCTTGGCCAAATCATCACTGGTCTTGTGCTTGAATTCGGTCAATGAACCAGAAAAATTCTCGAGGGTGGGGATTTCGTCCCACTCGGGCAGAATGCGCTCTTGGATACGGCGCACGGTCACGTCAAAGACGACGGGGACGCCACGCAAGTTTTCGTCAGAATAGTCGTCAGGCATAATCGATGGAATCTGGCGATTTTCGCCGATAGCCATCCCAATGACACCTTCCATCAAGCCTGCCACCAAGCGCCCCTGCTCCAGGATGAGGTCGCTACTCGACGCTGGCTGACCAGGCTCACGCCCGTTGATTGACACACCATCGCGGAGCGCATCGACTTCAGCACTGACCAAGTCGCCCTGCTGGGCTGGTCGTGCGGCTTCGGGCTCACGGAGCACCACATGGCGCTCACGCACATCATCGAGGGCACGTTGGAGGACATCATCGGTGACTGCGGGCACGTCAAGCTCATGGCGAAAGCCACTATAATCGCCGATATGTGTAACCGGCTGTACAGGTACACGCACCACAAAGGTATACGGCTCAACTACAAATTGCACCTCGTCGAGTGACGCCTGCGCAATAGGCTCGATACCTTCTTGTGAAAGTGCCTGCGAGAAGCTCGCATTGATGATGCTTTCGGTGGCTTCTTCGACAAGTGCTGCCCGCCCATAGAGGCGTTCAAGCATGGGACGGGGCACCTTCCCGGGACGAAACCCGTGGACACGGACTTTTTGTGATAGAGTACGGGCGGCTCGATCAAGCTCTTTCTCAACCGTAGCTGCATCAACTTCGACTGTCAACTTCATCAGACTGCGCGGTAAGCGCTCGCTTGTAACCTTCACCGACATTACTCCATGTGTACTCAAAATGCGCCATCACCGGCGCAGCGAATTGTGCATTTCTGATGCATTATATCATGAAGTTGACATGAATGTCGGAAAGCATAGAAAAGCGCATTGCAAGGCAGTAATATCGTGCTACACACAGCACATACTTGCGCACATCAATCACGGTATAATAGAGTAACGATACTTGGTCTTGTCAATGAAAGTATGCCATGGAGACGATACCCACAGTCGGCACCGAACTCACCTTGAACGTCATAGATGAAGGCGCAGCAAGGCGTTTTTGGGCGCGTCGTACACTTGACCAGTATCAGCTACTCGCACAAAAAACCACACAACAGCATACGGTCTACCTCGATACTGCTCCATGTGCACTCGCACAACAGGGGCAGAGCATAAGTGTGGCGATTGTCAATCAGAGCAAACAACAGATATGCTACGCATCACACCAAGATACACATGTCACCCCTATCTGTACCTACCCGCTGACCTCGAGTCACTGGCCCAATGAAATCCTTACACGACTTGCTGCTGCGCATATTGATGCACACACACTGATGCCAATTATTCATGTCATTCATCGCCGGCATATCCGCCAACTGTGTGATGCACGGCAGCAGATGATTGCCATTCTCACCCTTGATCAGGGCATCATCTATGCGAGTGGGCACCAAGAAGCATTCTGCGAAATCGAAGTCAGCGTGCCTGCCGAGACGCCAGTCACCCAACGTGATGACATCATTGCACGCATCCAACAACTCGTACCCAGTATGATCGGCACTACACACAAATATATGCGTGGGATGCACCTGTTGGCGAGCGCACAGCCGTCCACACCTGACACGAGCATGCATCAGCATCTTTCGTTGCTACAGGGGACACAACGAGCCGCCGATGAGGCGCTGTTTATCCCGATTGCCACACACGACACACCAACGAATCGGGTCATTAGTGCGTGCGCACTGCAACTCATCGCTCATCAATCCCGTACCACCGAACCATTGTGGCTAGCACTCGCAGCCGATGCACAAGCCCAAGTTGACACTCTAGTTGCACAGCATGTGGCACCTGCCTACACCATGTACGGGGCAGCACTTTCACTCCATCAGCTTCCCTTTGGCGAGGGACTACGGTTGCAACTGCGCCATCAGTTTCGACGCATGCTCATTCGACGGATGCACGTCCTCGCCGACTTTGATCAAGATCATATTCATCGGTTGCGCGTCATTTTACGCAAAATACGTGCGTTGCTTGAGTGTGCGGATGGTTGCTACGACGAAGAACTACTCAACCAGTACAAACGCGGCTTTCGCAGAATGGCACGCTTTCTGGGCGAAGTGCGCGACTGTGATGTGCTCCTCGGCAACATGCAACGTATCGGCGGTGTGGATGGCATTGCACCAGAAATCACCCGTGCGATTGCACAGACACGGACTCAAGCACTACACGATCTTGATGAGCTCTTTCGTAGTGACAAACATCAGCGGTTTATCCTCGAATATGCGGCATTCGTGAGCACTCCTGCGGCAGCAGCAATTGATGGCGTTGCGCAGACACGCTTGGCCGATGTATTAGGGCATCGAATCGCAGAGCGTACCGTGGCATTTCAACAACCACTACCACAGACATTTGATCGTGTTGAGGAGCAAGAATTACATGCCTGGCGCATCCGTGGCAAACGCTTGCGCTACATTCTTGAATGTTTCCCAACAGTGATTATTGCCGAAACGACACCTGCGCTGACCACACTCGATGCAGTACAACACAGCCTGGGTATGTTGCAGGATACGGTGGTGGCCTTTGAATTACTCAATAAAATGAAAGTACATACCCACCCCGACAGCAAAAAAGTCATCACCCAGCTCCGTCACGAAGCCGCTCAACAGCGCCAGGCGCTGACCGCACTGTGGCAGGCATCGACGAGTAGCGCATTCAATGATGCGATTTTTGCGACTATTACCGCAATGCAATGAGGCGCCCATGATACCACTCACACTCAAAATGCATAATTTTCTTAGTTATCGTGGTGAAACACCTGAGTTTGACTTCACAACGATTCATATCGCCGTATTAAGTGGCGATAATGGTGCCGGCAAATCGTCGTTCCTCGAGGCAATACATTGGGCTGTGTGGGGTAAAGCACGTCAATCCGAACCAGACATCATCCACATCGGTGAAACAGAAATGTATGTAGAATTTACCTTTGCAGTGAACAACAGCCATTATCGAATTCATCGTTCATTTCGCAAAGGGTCTCGGGGGAATTCCAAGCTCGAACTCTATCAAGCACAAACCGATGCCAGTCACAAGTGGGCGTCGATTACCAAAGGCACAATTCACGAAACCCAACGCTTTATCACGGATACGGTAGTAGGAATGAGTTACGATGTCTTTGAAAACTCTGCCTATTTGCGCCAAGGCAAAGCGGATGCCTTCACTCGGCTCACACCAGCCCAACGCCGTGATATTTTGGCTGAAATTCTCGAAATTGATGTATACGAAACATACCGCGAACGGGCCAAGGCACACCGCGATCGTCTCAGCAAAGATGAGCAACGCCTCAAGGGTGAAATGAGCAATCACGAAGCAAATGTCGCATCGATTCCACTCATCACCAGCCAACTCGAAGAAGCTGAGGCACAGCGCACCACAGCCACCAACTACCTGGCGTATGCGGATGCACAAGTAGCGCTCCATCAGACGCGTATGCAATTGACGAATGCGACGCAGCAACACCGTGAGCAACAAGCCAATGCAACGCAACTTACCACAGACATTGCGCACATCGAGAGTATCTTTGTCACCCGCACAGATGTCGAAGCACGCTACCAGCAACTCGTGCAACTCGAATCCGAAGCCCGGGTATCACGTGAACAACGCAAACAGTACGATACGCTGACACAACAACGCCAAACTGCCGTAACACACATCGAGCGCGCTCAACACAATCTCGATGTGCAAATCGCAACCTTACAGCAAAAAATAACACTGCTTGATAGCGCACTTGCGCAACTTGATGCAGTACGCACACAACACGACCAGCTGACCGCGCAAATGACCGTGCTCGCAGAGAATCCACCTGATGTTGCACACATTCAACAGCAACGACAACGCATTCAGGAGCAGATTGCGACACATCAACAGGCGCTCCAACGCATACAAGCACTCACCAACGACCGTACACGACTACAACTGCGTAGTGATGAACTGCACGCAATGACCGCACGTTGGGATACGTTGATGGCGCGACTCGACGAATGCCAACACGCACAACAGCGCATGCGCGCACTCGACCAACAGCGTATCCACCAAAACGACACGCTCACGACGACCAAAACACAACGCGACATTGTGCGGGCACGGGGCATTGAGATGCGTGACAAAAAAGCTCTATTGACGATTAATGAACCATGCCCGACCTGCCAAACCATGATGGATGAAGCCCACTATGCGATGGCCATAACTGATTTCGACAAAGAGATTGGACAACTGCGCGAACAATACACCACCCTGCATACGCATGCCACACAGATGCAACAGGCACTCCAGCAAATTGATGACGAGATTGCAGCATGTGCACCACTCGTGGATGAAATCGGTGAGCTCAGGAGCACGTTGGGCAAACTTGAAGCAGCCCGCAACGAACTCACACGCCTACAAACCCAACAACACGCACTTGATACCGAATATGCGACACTCACCCAAATCGATCACACCCATGCCCTGACGTTGGCCAACGACGAATACACCCGCCTCGATGGTGCATATCAAGAGGCAGTTGCATATCAGGCTCAGTATCAGGCGGTGACCACCCAGCTAGCGAATGTGCAGAGTGAGCTGACCCGCTTAGAGCAACAGGAAACACAAAAACAGACGGCAACCGCGCAGCTCGCGGACGCACACCATCAGCGTGATAGCGAAACATTTGCCACAGAGGCACGAGCGCAGTTGATGGCGCTTGACGCCCAACTCGCTGCCTTGGCCTATGACCCAGTAAGCGAGCGCGAGATTCAGACAGCTATTGATGCGCTTGCCGGTGTACGCGAGCAGTTCAACGAATTAGCAGTGCTGACAGAACGCCACCATGCCCTGATACAACGCCAAAACGATGTGCACCAAACGCTGCATGCGTTGGCACAGACCATACAGGGCTATGATGCCGAACAACAACGGCTACAACAACACATTGATGACCTACGAAGCCACCTCGCAGAGCGAGATTTGACGCTACAACCACAACAGATGAAACAGCACGCAGAACGTGAGTTGCGACACCGCAATGACTTGGTCGCCCAACTCACCGTCAAATACGATCAGGCGATTACAGCACAAAACGAACTCGTTTTACAGCAAACCAAGTTGGCAGCCATTGCCACCGAATTGTTTCGCTATCAAACACTGGAGAAAGCGTTCTCTGGCCGTGGCATTCAAGCGATGATTATTCGTGAACACGCCGTCCCCGCCCTCGAGGAAGAAACGAATCGTATTTTGTCACAGATGAGTGATAACCAGCTCCACTTGCATATTTCAACCAATACGCAGGCCAGAGCTGGGCACACAATTGAAACGATTGAAATCAACGTGTCAGATGCGTCAGGCACACGCCAACTCGAAGCATTCAGTGGTGGTGAAGCATTTCGCATCAGTTTTGCGTTGCGCATTGCACTGTCAAAACTCTTGCATCAACGCTCTGGTCGCCCACTCGAGACACTCATCATCGATGAAGGGTTTGGCACCCAAGATGCAAGTGGTCGTGAACGGCTCGTAGAAGCAATCAACAGTGTTAGCACCGAGTTCCGCACCATCCTGGTAATAACACACATCCAAGAATTACGTGATTTGTTCCCCATCCAAATTGCATTCCAACGGGTCAATGGATCAAGTAGTTGGGAGGTATTGACGTAGATGTCACTACCACTCCCCACATTCATGCCGATTCCCGCAGGCACGTTGCTGATGGGCACTCCAGAGCGCGACTTGAGTCGCTTGGCCACCCAGTACGGTGGCACCCGTGAATCATACCGCGAAGAGTCCCCCCAACATGCAGTCACACTCCCTGCATATGCGATGGCACAAGTCCCCATAACCGTTGAGCTGTATGCCTGCTTTGTGCGCAACGGCGGCATAGCACCAGCACAGTGGGCACGACAGGCTGAGACACCACACGCACCCGTTGTCAACATCACATGGCCGATGGCGAATGATTTTTGTACGTGGTTATCTGCACAAACCGATGCGCAGTACCGCTTACCCACGGAAGCTGAATGGGAATACGCAGCACGTGGCTGTGATGCGCGTCAGTTCCCATGGGGGGATGAGTGGTATCCACACGCAGCTGCGGTCCGCGACACGTGCCACGCGCTCCCACCCGTTGGCAGCTATCCGGCAGGTGCCAGCCCGTGGGGATGCCTCGATATGGCAGGTGGCGTATGGGAATGGACGGCATCGCTCGACATGCCGTATCCGTATCGTGACGATGGGCGCAACGATGCACAGCACGATGGGCGTCGCATTATTCGTGGTGGTTGTTATGTTAACCCACCCGGGTATGCGCGCTGTGCCTGTCGCTTTCGCATGCAGCCCACCATGACCAACCCGTTCCTAGGGATGCGCTGTATACGCATTTAACCGTACGCCCCCCCGTGCGCTGGGCACGGGGGGGCGTATGCAAAGAGGCGCGTCAGCTAGATTATTTCGTCGTCATCACCGACCGACTTGTTTTTGGCCGGCGTGGTTGCTACAGGCGCTGGGGTTGTGGGTTCTACTATGCTGACCTTTTCACCAGTCCATGGGTCATAACGCCAGCCGGGATGTGCTTGTGTGGCAGCGCCGGTTTCGCTTTCTTCGGGCAACAGCACAATCGCCGCCAGATAGGCGATGGCAACAATGCCAAGATTGATGAGCCCAAGTACCACAAAGACCCCGCGCACAATAACACTATCGAGACCAAAGTAGCGAGCCAATCCACCACACACCCCGCTTACAAGGCGATCGGTGCGACTACGAGTAATACGCTGTGAAGCAGTCATAGCATCCTCTTTCTAATGAGCGAACTCACTTGCTGAGATAGACGTTGGAGGGGCGGCAATAGTTGCATCATTACGGCGCTTGGATGTGTTGTGCTAAGCGCTCCATGCGTGCAATAAAGAGCTCAATAAAGCGTGATGTATCAAATGCAGTGACGAGTTGCACGTTGGCAACTGGTCGATGCATGCTCCGCCAAGTTGCAGGCCAGCGCGTACTATCAAAGCCGGTGATATCAGTGTCACGTGGTGGATGAGTCGTGTCACCTACATAACTGATGACTGACTTCCCCATGGTCAATTCACTCGTGTATTCCACATCCACACGCACCATCTGAGTGGTAGCAAGTTCGGGCATAAAGGCAAGTGCGAGAGCCACCGGGTCATTGATGGCACATCCTGCCACTCCAAAGCTTGCCTGATGAAACTCAATATAGAACCGTGTGGCAGCCGCAATGAATCGCGACACCGGTGAGTCAATTGCTTGTAAGCGATCGATGTGATGCTGAAAGAGCATCACATCCACGGTAATATCCCAGGGCACCAACGTAATCGGCATGCCACTTGTCAACACGATATGCGCTGCGTGTGGATCCACAAAAAAGTTGAACTCGGCCAGTGACGTGGTGTTACCATCGACACGCAGTGCCCCGCCCATAATAATCACTTGCCGCACTGCGTGGACGATTTCTGGCGCCTTACGAATCGCCATTGCGATATTGGTAAGTGGTGCTACTGGTACCAATGTGACTTCACCAGGTTGTGCCATGATTTCACGGATGATGAAGTCGACACCATGTTCATGAGCAACTGGGGCCGGTGATGGCGGCAAAACAGCATACCCCAAACCACTTGCGCCATGTGTCTCAGCAGCAGTAAACGGGGGGCGCAACAAGGGATGTGCCACTCCCGCCAACACGGGAATCCCAGGCTGCCGGGCCAATGCGAGCACCGCACGTGCATTTTGCACACCTGCATCGAGTGGGCAGTTGCCACCAGTGACACTGACTCCACGCAACTGGACTTCTGGTGACGCAACTGCCAGCAACATAGCCAAGGCATCATCGATGCCAGGATCCGTATCAAGAATAACTGGGCGCACCATGCAACATGTTCGCTTTCGTGGCAATGCAGATGAATGTGCGGCAATTATACCATGGAGCTCAGCGGTGACAAGCGCATCGATATGCACCACAGCACAACATTTTGACATGTGCACTACACTGTGTCATAATGTCAGATATTCAAGGATGAGTATGGGCGCTACGTGTCCGTTCCACCCTCGTCTGCGTATGAGGAGCATGTGATGCGCGCCTATCTCGATATCGAGACCACACTCGATCAGCGTATCAGTGTTGTTGGGATCTATCGCGCAGATCAAGGGACGATCCAACTCATCGACGGCGGCATCAACGACGTGACACTCTACACGGCACTCGCAGATGTTCACACGCTGGTTACATTCAACGGTTCGGGCTTTGATTTACCAGTCATCCGACAACGGCTACGTGTCAACCTGTTACATGATTTCACGCACAGTGATTTGATGTACGTCTGTCGCAAACGCGGACTCCGAGGTGGGTTAAAGCGCATTGAAAGCATGGTGGGAATTGCGCGCACGACGAGTGGCATGAGCGGCTTTGATGCGCCGCGGCTTTGGCGTCGATACGAGGACGAGCATGATCAGCATGCGCTCGAATTGCTGTTGCAGTACAATCAAGAGGACATCATCAATCTCAGCGTCATCGAAGCACATCTTGGTATTATCGAGCATTCTCCGACGAATATGGCAGTCCGCCGTGTGTTCGTGTAAGTAGTGGCGAAACATATGACCATGCAACCCAAAATTCTCAATCAACGCTACGAAATTGAATCAAAGATTGGTGATGGGGGGATGGCCTCTGTCTACCGAGGTCGTGATCTGCGTCTCAATCGGGTCGTAGCCATCAAAATACTGCATCCACATCATGCAGGTGACTTGAACTTTTTGCAACGGTTTAGTCACGAAGCCATGGCAGCAGCCAATCTACGTCACCCAAGCATCGTTGATATTTATGATGTCGGGCAAGAGGATCGGCAGCACTTCATCGTAATGGAATACGTGGATGGGAGCGACCTCAAGAGTTTGATTTTGCGCTACAAACAGTTGCCCGTCCAGCAAGTATTGCAAATTGCGGCTGCTATCGCCGAAGGACTGGATGCGGCACATCAGCTAGGCATGGTACATCGCGATGTCAAGCCCCAAAACATCATGGTATCCAATGACGAGACAGCCAAAATCACTGACTTTGGTATCGCCAAAAGTGGACTATCAACTGCACAAACTGAAACTGGAGTCACATTTGGCACAGCCGACTATATTTCTCCCGAACAAGCACGTGGGCAACCTGCCACTGCGCAATCCGACATATACGCATTAGGCGTAACCATCTACGAAGCACTCACAGGACAGTTGCCGTTTGTTGGCGATAGTGCGGTCGCCGTGGCATTACAGCACGTGGGCTCCAAGCCACCACCAATTCGCCGCCATAATCCTAATGTGTCACAAAGCCTTGAAACGTTGATTATGCGTGCACTCGCCAAAAACCCCAGCGAACGACCCACTACGGCGAAAGAGTTTGCACAGCTCCTCAGGGCACAAGAAGAAACAGAAGTCCGTGAAACAGTGCGCCCACAGCGCGTACCGGCATCCGGGCGTTCAGCGACATCAATTTCCGCACAGATGCGCCATGTACCCACCAAACGCTCAACGATTACATCACCGTTGCCTTCACGTGCAGGACGTGAGTTTGGGGGGTTCTTGTTGTTGCTGTTGCTCCTGACGTTGGCACTCGGTGTGTTTTATTTGTTTGCGATGGGGACGCTTAATCCGTTCATTGCGCCACTCACAAATTCTAATGCCAATACAGCAACTGAGGTGGTGCCAACACCAACTGCAATCATTGAGGTGGCGCAGCTTGCCAGCACCGTTCCCGATCTGCGGAACCAAGACGAGACCACGATTTTGGCACAGCTCAAGGCGGCCGGGCTGATGGCGGTTGCTGATGCACCCAAATATTCGAATGATGTGGCTGAAGGGCGCGTATTAAGTCAAAATCCAGCTCCTGGTGATCCGATTCCGGCAGATAATACGGTGCACTACATTTTGAGTCTTGGTAAATTGACACCACGAGTACCCAGTCAAGTGCTGAATCAGAACGCCAACGATGTGCGTAGTCAGCTCGAAGAGATGGGGCTACGAGTCATTTTGATTGAGGAATACAACACGACCATTGAAATCAATCGTGTGGTGCGTACCGACCCTGTGCCAGGCAGTGATTTGCAAGCCGGCGATACAGTGCGGGTCTACACCAGCCTTGGTGCTAATCGCCGCATCCCCAATGTAGTTGGCATCAATGAATCAGATGCTGTCAAATTAATAGAATCTGTGGGTATCACTGGAACAACAGTGGAATACAAGGGGTGTGATGTACTTGGGACAGTCTGCGATACCATTGCACCAGGGCAAGTCGTCAGCAGTACACCCGAAATTGGCATATTGATTCCCGATGGCACAACGATTATCTTGACCGTACGTCAACCGTAATTTTTGCAGTATATTTACAGGTTTCCCAAAATAAGTCAAAATAGATATACCGTCGCACATTATGCCACGAGTCAACTATGCGTCGTCAACTATGAATCAAGGAGGATTTCATGACTGATCAACTCGCAATTGCTGGTGGGGCACCGATTCGCCCAGCAGGGTACCCCGACTGGCCGGTGTTTGATGCGCGTGACGAAGCACAACTCTTGGCTGTGCTCCGGGGCGGTCGTTGGGGAGGGTACCCAGAACCAGGTCCATATAATGCGCAATTTTGTGAGCAGTTTGCCAAATTCCAAGGCAGCAAATATGGCATTTTGATGGTCAATGGGACAGTTACCATGGAAGTCGCACTCAAGGCGCTCGGGATTGGCTGGGGCGATGAAGTAATTGTCCCTGGGTTGACCTTTGCAGCTACGGCCTATGCACCAATGGCTGCTGGGGCCGTGCCCGTGGTGGTTGATATCGACCAGCGTTCGTGGGGGATAGATGCCGAAGCCGTCGAAGCGGCCATCACGCCCCGTACACGTGCGATTATTCCTGTGCACGCTGGGCAAATCGTCTGCGACATGGATGCACTCACTGCAATCGCCAAACGACATGGGCTGGCGATTATTGAAGACTGCGCTCACAGTCCAGGCAAAATGTGGCGTGGGCGCGGTATTGGGAGTTTTGGCGAATTTGGTTCATTTAGCCATCAAAGTTCCAAGATTCTCACTGCCGGTGAAGGTGGTACGCTGCTCACCGATGACGAAGCCCTGGCGCGTCGCGCCCACTCAATTATTGACTGTGGTCGCCCCAAAGACCCCGAAGGGCGCGAATACAACTTTGGATGCAACTATCGTCTCGGCGAACTCCACGCAGCACTATTGGTTTCACAGCTTGAAAAATTTCCACAACAAATGGAAGAACGTGCCGAAAACGCGCGCTACTTTATGCAACGACTCGCTGATGTGCCGGGGGTGCGTGCATTGCATCTCGACGAGCGTGTTACACGGCTGTCATTCTATCGTTTCATTGTTGCAATCAACCCAGCCGCCTTTGCTGGTGTTCCCAATCGAGTGGTATGTGAAGCACTCGATGCCGAGGGGGTTGGCTGCTGGGTCGGCTATGACCCGATGAGTCAGTACCCACTCTTTCAGCCGCACCTGTCGCGACTCCCTGTTGCCGTCGAATATGCGGACAAACTGAATCCCAAATCATGGTCGTTGCCCGTCGCTGAGCAGGCGGCCCTCTTCGAGCAAATATATCTCGACGAAGCCATCTTTCGTGCAGGCAAAAAGGGTGTTGATGACACCATTGATGCCTTTCTCAAGCTCCAACGCAATCCAGATGCATTGCGTGCATTAGCACGTAAAATGAACGTTGCCGTAGCGACCAGCTAGAGCACCAGCTTTTGGAACAGCGTTTGTACTGTGGCATCGGGGTCATCACACACACCACAATGTACCGGTGTGGTAGTGATGATGGTGCTACGCGGCGCAACAAGCCAGTGAAAGCGCTCTGCGATTGGGAGCCTGGCAATCGGCCCGTACGCATGATCACCACGTGCTACCCCACTGAATACGGCCAAATGCTCGGCCACACTTGCAATGTCACAGTTGTGGTCGAGCATATGCAGGCGTACTGCATCGCAATGGGTTGGTGCTGCCAGAAATCGGCGTGTACGGCAAAACAAGACCACGCCAGCATTGATTGTTTCGCCGCGGTCGAGGCGGGGTGTGACTCGGATAATCGCATAATCAAATGAGTGCTGTACGGGCACGTGCCACCTCCGCCACAAATGCACGCGGCTCGTGTAGACGCTGCTCGAGATACAGCTGTAGTGCTGCCTGCGCCTCAACGGCATGCTGCCAGCGCCGTCCCAATGGCCACCATGCGGTGGGCACGAGGTCGAGTACCGCAGCAATGGATGCAGGTGTCAGTCGTGCGTGCAGCAGTGCATCTGCATCCGCGATATTACCAACAGCCGGCAACAAGACGTGATCACGGATGGCACTGAATGGTGACTGAATACGTGATTCAAACCCATCCCAGGCATGCATCACATACAAGGCAGCACCATGGTCGATGACGTGCAATTTGCGGTGCCAGATGAGCATGTTGGTGTTGCGTGGGGTGCGATCAATGTTGGTCATGAGTGCATCAAACCAGACAATTGCACTGGCAAGATCCGTATCAACGGTGTCAACCAAGGCGGCATCAAATGGGAGCGCCCCTGGCAAAAAATCACTGGCAAGGTTGAGACCGGCACTTGCTTGCACCAAGGCCTGGACTTCGTCGTCGGGCTCAGAGCGCACCAAAACGGGATCAATGTCAATAAATACCAGTTCTGGTACAGGTAATCCGCACACTCGCGCTAACTCACCTACGACGAGCTCGGCAACCAGCGCACCACTCCCTTGCCCTGCCCCACGAAACTTGACGACATACATGCCGTCGTCGTCGGCCTCGACGAGCCCCGGCAACGAGCCACCCTCACGCAGTGGCGTAATATAGCGAGTAGCAGTCACCGTACGGAGTGGCGCAGACATTAAAACACCCGCATAATCATTACGACTACCACCACGACGATTGTAGCCACCGCAATAAAGCGCACAAGACCTGTGATAACTTTCCAGGCTAGCCAGATGGCGAGGAGCCCAATCACGAGTGTGGTCACAGACTGCATATCGAATTCCACGGTGCATCCTTTCTGTATGACAATCTCATGTAAATATACTACACTGAACACGGATTCGTTCGTTTAGAAGTGCGATAACCATATGACTGATCAACACCACTTAGTGTTGCACCAGATGCGCGTGTGTCGGGAACAGCTGGTAGAGACATTACAGCGCAATACTGCGCATACGGTGGTCTATGCAGGTACTCCTGCATGGTGCATCAGCGATGTGCTCATGCATGTGGCATTTTGGGAAGTTGAAGGGTGCAAATCACTGATGGCTCATGCACACCACCGGCACTACGCCACACCAAATTTCCATGAGACAGACGTAGACGAAATAAACGCTACCGCACATGCACACCTCACCCTGCTGCCACTAGCTACACAACTACAGTATGCGGCAGATAGTCGTGACGCATTTATGCGTGCACTCAATGCACTCGATGCAGGCGCGCTGCAGCGTGAGATGTACTGCCCCTGGGCTCAATACGCATCCGTGGAATCATTTCTTACTGGTATGTACACGCACGAACATGATCATCTCAACGACGTGTTGGGTGTCTTGAAAGTTTCCTTATGAGCACAATGCAACTCCGGCCAATCGAACTCATCGTTGTGACCGTTGGGCGCTTCGCATCAACCACCGCCTTTCGCATCATCTATCCGCTGATTCCGTTTCTCAGTAACCGATTCGACATATCACTGCAGCAGAGTGCAAGCCTTGTAGCCGTACAGACTGCAGCATCGCTGATTTCTCCAATTGGAGGGCGCTTAGCCGATCGTTTTGGAGAGCGGCGCATGATGCTCTATGCAATTTGGGCATTTGTGATCGGGGCAAGCTGTTGTGCCATCGCACAAAACTTCATCTGGTTTTTTGCGGGGTACTTGGGAATTGGCATTGCCACAGCAATTTATGTCCCTGCAGGGCAATCGTATCTCAGCGCGCGCAGCGCCTACGGCGAACGTGCCCGTGCCATTGGCATTTTTGAAATGGTCTGGGCAGTCTCAGCCATTATCGGGGTCGCGCCATTGATGTACCTCATCAATTACCAACAAAGCAGTGACCTGGCGTATATCGTGCTTGCCGTGCTCGGGGTCGCAAGTGCATTGTTGCTCTGGCGCTTACCAGACACCCATCATGCCAACCCAACATCAACCGATACCGCCACTCCATTTGTCTTCAACACACAGGTGGGGTTCTTGTTATTGTTTCCCTTTCTTGCCTTCGGTGGACTTGATTTGTTTTTTGTCAGCCAAAGTACATGGCTCAAAGATCAACTCGCTGCAAACGAAGCAATGATTGGAGCCCTATTTGTGCTGATTGGCATCGCCGAATTACTCGGCTCATCTGCAGTAGTAATTTTTGCTGACCGAATCGGCAAACGGCGCTCAGTTGTATACGGCTTTAGCATGACCTGTATTTGTCTCATCACAATGGCACTTTTTGGACAGAGTTGGTGGAGTGTTGCCTTCTTTGTTTTTGTCTTTTACGCCATCATTGAATACTCGATTGTGGCCAGTTTTCCATTGATGTCTGAAACAGTGCCCCATGCTCGTGGCACCATGATGGCATTGATGACTGCTGCAGTAGGCATCGGGCGCATTTTTTCGTCACTGGGGAGTGAATGGGTCTATCTACAAGGCGGGTTGCTTGCAGTGGCAGTTGTCGCAAGTAGTGCATGTGTCATCGGCTTAATCGCACTCACACGCTCTCAATTAACACCGCGCCACTAATCACGAGGAGGAGTGTATGCCGACTATTCGCCCTTTGGTGGGGGCTGCCATCAAATCAGATGCACTCGCCGATCATCTTGAGTGGATTTTGACACATCAACGCGATCTGGAAATCCAAGATCCCACACTTGCACATTTTTTTGAGCAGGATTGGCAAGCAATCGCTACTCAGATTCGTACCCAGTTACGCCACTACACGGGGCGGCTCGGTATCCATGCCCCATTTGCCGGAATTGACATTGCCTGCCGCGACCGAGCCATCCAGGCTGTCGTGCAACAGCGACTCCTGCAAGCACTCGATTTCGGCGAAGCCATCGGCGCCACACACATGGTGGTGCATAGTCCATTTGTCTGTTTTGGCAGCACGCATAGTGCTATCCAACCCAAAACACTCGAACAGAGCATTGCCGTAGCACAGCAGACCATGCAACCGGTGCTCCAACGAGCACAGACCTGTGGCTGCACGATTGTCATCGAAACAATTCTGGATCAGCATCCTAGTCATCTTCGTGCATTTATCAGTGCATTTGCATCGCCACTCGTCCGCCAGAGCATTGATGTGGGACATGTACGCATCACCCACGCGCGGGGTGGTGCAAGTATCAGCGAGTGGATTCGCCAAAACGGTGATTTGCTGCATCATGTCCATCTCCAAGACAATGACGGCAGTTTTGATGCGCACTGGGCGCCAGGCCTGGGTGACATTAATTTCAGCGCTGTCTTTGCGACACTCGCCACCCACGCACCGCAGGCACGTCTGCTCCTCGAATTGAACCACGCCGACCAGGTGATACCCGGGTGGCAACACTTGGTGAATCTAGGCATTGCACACTAATTCAAAGGTCAGACACAACGATCATCCCCCTGTAGCAGTGCTACAGGGGGATAGTGCCGTACCACACAGATTAGCCGTGGAATTCTTCGGCATCCTCGATGCGCATCATCGGAATACCGTTTTTGACGGGGTAACGATAGCCGCGCGCACGATTCACCAGCCACTCTTGGCCACTACTATCGGTCATCAGTTCAACAGGAGCCTTGTCGACGGGGTCAACAAGCATCGCCAAAAACTGTGGAGGAATCGACCGCTTGGCGGTGGGTTGCGATTGCTCCGAGCCACTTTCTTGGCGCGTCGCACGAAAGACGACTACCGCAATACCAGCCACCAACAACAAACCAACGAGTTGTAACAAACGCTTCATCGTGAGTCTCCTTCATCATTTTTCCATGATGTTATTGTAACGCCATCTTCTGCAAAGTGCACGGGGTTTTGGGTACGTCGCTCGTGGCGCACTCCAGCAACGGTTTCAGGTGCCCACATGGTCGGGGCCGTATCACGACCGCGCCATACCAAAAACTCATATGACATCTCGCCCATGGCATCGTACTGCACACACAAGAACGGACAACGCTGTTGTTGTCGGCGTCCAGTTGTCAGATCGGTGACCACATCAGTCCATGTGCCCACATTGACATAGGTCTGACGCTCGTTGATCATCACTGACTGCGCCATATGCGTATGGCCACACACAAAGAGCACCGTATCGTGATGGGTGGCAGTATGCGCTAATTTTACCATTTCGCGCAAGACCGCTACATTAAATTCGCGGACTTCGCGCAACAATTGCCGGCGCGATTCACGTTCGATGTGTGCCATCAAATACGGTGGCACAATTTCATCGTCGTCATCTTGGCGCCGATCTACCACACGGTGCAGGCTATCAATGGCACGCCGTAAGCGCCGCTGATTTTCGAGGTGGCGTACCGTGGTTGCTGACTGGCGTACATCTTCGCTACGTCGGTACGTCAATGGCAACAACATGCTACGAATCGACATCATCATCCCACGTAACACGAATGAGACCACTTGCAAGTCACGCAAATTTGAGACACTCAACAGATGCCACAAAAATGCGGAACTCGGCTTGACGTTGTCAATGAGTGGTGCCACGGGTAACTGCGAACGCTCTAATGGATTAATCACACTCTTGACGGCCAATGTGCCACGGACGAGTTCAAACGGTTGACTGACACCCTCAAAACGCACAAAGCTGTTCCATGGTTCGAACTGGTTGCCGTGCTCCACGTACAAGCCATCACCTGCATACCGGATACAAAAACGCACACGCTCATCATCTACAGCCACACCAAGCCGTTGCCGGATGAGTGATTTTGCAGACGCATAGTGTATTTCAAAATCATGATTCCCCACCAAGAACGTCACATAGTTGCCTTGGCCGTTGATAAACGTGGCTAGCGCATCCATGACAAGGGGATGAGCGTCCATGATCGTTTCTAGGCGGCGGGCTGCCGCGCGACCAGACCACTCAAAATCATTGATATCGGGCAAAACAACCTGTAAAAACTCAAACGTATCGCCGGCCAAAATCAGCTCAGTTGGTGGTCCAATGACGAATGTTTCCACGAATTCAGCAAAATCCGCATCAGCGTTGAAATCATCCATGCGGTCACCAGCACCGAGATGCAGGTCACTCACAATGATGCGCCGTACGCCCAATGCGGTAGCACCGCCACTCAACTCGTGGGTTGCATCACTTGTTGGTCGTAATACGACAGGGCGCAGGCGTGTCAACACGAAACGTACAGTTAACACCATGGTCATGATGGCGCCGAGCCAACTCCACCAACGTCGCATCATTATGCCTCCTCAGTGATGTGGTGCTTTGCTGTATCAATGAATGCTGCAATCAAACCGTTGTCTTTGAAGCCAGCACGTTCTACTCCACTACTGACATCCACACCCCATGGATGCACTTGTGCGATGGCAGCGGTCACATTGCCGGGATGCAAGCCACCAGCAAGCACCACCCGTCGTTGCTGCGCAAGCGCTGCTGCAGCCTGCCAGTCAGCAGGTGCCCCAGTGCCACCAAACGCACCAGGCACTGCGGCATCGACGAGCAGTGTGACACGTGCATCTGTTTGTGCCAACCATTCATCCTCGTCGGCACTTCCGGCTAGGCGCACCGCCCGCCACACCGGTATTGCGGGTAATTGGGCCAAGAGTGCGTATGGCTCGTTCCCGTGGAGCTGAATCACATCGAGGGCACACGTACGGACCACTGACTGAATTGCTGCAGCACTCGCATTCACAAACAAGCCGACTACGGGTGTCGTGTACCCCGCATCACGCAGCGTCTTGATGAGATATTGCGCCTGTTCAACAGTGACTTGCCGCTTACTCGGGGCAAAGACCAGCCCCACATAATCAGCCCCACAGGCTGCAGCAACCAACATGTGTTCAGGTGATGAAATGCCACAGATTTTGACAACAGTCATGACTACGACTCCGATGGTTTTTTGGGGCGGCGTGCTGCAGTGACTTTTGCCTTGGCAGGTGCCTTTGCTGGCGACGCCGCTTTTGGCTTGGTCACTGTTTTGACAGGGGTAGGTTCTTCGAGTGGCGACGGAATCGGCGAAGCGACTTCAGGGGCCACTGCACTACGTGACGGTGTTTGTGCCGGTTTAGTTGCACTTTTGCGTGTTGCACTCCGTGATGGTGTCTCTGCAGCTGGTGTACGTGGCGGCGTTGCTTTTTGTGCAGGTGCGGCCACAGCAACTGTTGATTTACTTTTGGGGCGACGTGGCTGTGGAAGCGCGGTTGTCGTCACAATCATGTCGAGACCGTCATCGACAGGGATGTCACGGATTGGTGCCGCAACAGCCGGTACATGCTCACGTTCTGGAGTGGGAACCATGGTCGGCTGTTCAACGGCTTGCGTAGCCACCGCTTGAGTTCCCGTACTTGCAACACGATAACTCACCCGATTACCACGACCGATGCGCTGTAGTTCACCCGTGTTGATGGCAATCTTGATGAGTGAACGCAACTCTTCGTTGGTGCGCTGAATCCCACCTTCACGCTTGCGCTTTTCACGAAGTTGGTCATGAATTTGCTGAAACGACAACGAACGGTCGCTTGCAGCAACCATAGCCCGCACCCAGGTGCGCTCTTCGTCGCTAAACGGCACCATGGTGGCCGCAAGCTCGGTATTTTCATCATCATCGAGCACCACATCTGTATCCGCTAATGACACCGTATTGGGCACTACAGGTGCGGCAACAACGGCAGGCGGTGGTGTCACCACCGGTACCACTGCATCGCTGGCGGGCGTGGCGTCACGCTCTGTGCTGTCACCACGGCGGCGACGGCGACGCGACTTATTCGATGATTCGCCACGAACCGTTTCACTGTGACTCGACTCCACATGCGGGGCAGTGAGCTCTGCATCTTTGCGCTCTGGCACTTTGTCAGATGTCACCACCAAGCGTGACAGTTGGCGGGGATCTTCACCAGGCAAAAAGACCTCGTTGGCAGCGCCATCGGTTGAGATGACCACTTTGCCACGACGAGCGGCTTCTTTGATGAAATCTTTGAATTTGTCGATGGGGCGGCCTTGCGCATCGCGTACGCTCTGCACACGGAACTCACCGTTGGAGAGTTCTTTCATGAGTAATTGCAACGAACCAATGCCGGCCATATTGCGTGCCCGGGCTTCGAGGATGGCCGCTGCAAGCAAGGCGTAGATGGCATCGTCATTTGCAGGTGGCGTAGGCGGCTCGGTAACTTTGCGTTCGGGCTTGGCCACAGCAGCAGCCCGTTGCTCGCGCGGGCGCTCGTATTCGTCGATATCGCTGATACGACGGCTCGGGGGCGTAGGTGCAGGAGTGGCAACGGTTTTGCCAATTAGATGCTCATAAAAAATGAACTCATCGGCACTTTGTGCGAGGTGCGATGAAGCAGCACCACCCACACCGATGATGACCACATCTTTGCCGTGCTGGCGAATGGCGTGTACCAACGGAATGAAGTCACGATCACCTGTGACAAGCACGAATGTTTTGAGTCCGGGCATCATGAACAGCGTGCGCATGGCGTCGATGCACAAGTTCATGTCGGCGCTGTTTTTGATGGGGCGACCCGTACGACCAGCATCCTTGTCGTAGTAGTAGGTGGGCACATACATGGGCTCGATGTTGTTGGCGTACAAGGCACTGGTGATACGCGGGTAACGGTACCAGTCGGCGTAGGCACGCGCCAAAATACAACGACCGAGTTCGTTGCAGCGCTCCATGATAATCTCAAAATTGGGGTTGGCGTCGAGTTTGTCGCGGACACCGACATAGACATTTTCAAAGTCGATAAATACCGCAACATCGTTACGAGACTGCTCTGACATACGTGATGTGAGCTCCTAAAAACGAGCACACACGACCGAGGACGTGGTTGGATGGAATCCCTGGGAATGGAGTAGAAATACTACGCCATTATGCACTGAAATACACCCAGGAGACGACAATTTGCTTGAGGTGGTGGACGGTATCTCAAATACCGTATCGGCCACACCATCCTGAGAACGTTCGCGGCACATCATGTGTGCACAAATAATACATACAACAGTAAATACCGTTATACGTGAATAGTATACCACAACTCTGTACCTATTAGGGAACGGGATCATGCCCACCTGCCGAAAAGGGATGACAACGCATCAACCGTTCAACTCCCATGGCAATACCTTTGAGTGCCCCATACTTGGCAATGGCCTGGTAGGTGTACTCCGAACACGTAGGAGTATAAATACAGCTTGGTGGCTTGAGTGGCGACAAATAGCGCTGATAAAAACGCACCATGGCGAGAGCGACACGCGTAAACATATTTATGCTCCTTGGCTACCAAGTGGACCTTGGCGCACCGTTTCCCATACCACATGACGCAGCTCGGGCACAATCAGTTGCGTCATGGCTAACTCAACTGCCGCCGGTGACCCCGGCAAACAAAACACGAGTGTTGCTGCAATGGTTCCAGCAGTGGCCCGCGAAAGCATGGCAGCAGCACCAACCTGTGTAAATGATAGCATACGAAAAATTTCACCGAAACCTGGGAGTCGCCGCACAAACAACGGCTCAAGTGCGTCAATGGTGGTGTCACGTTTGGCAATCCCCGTACCACCGGTAGTAATAATCATCTGGCATCCTGCAGCCACCCACTCCTGCACCTGTGCCACTACCTGCACCGGCTCGTCACGCACAATTGCATACGCAGCAATTTCGTGCCCTGCGGCGCGGAGCAAGCGCTGTGCCAACTGGCCACCACTGTCGTTTTCTAGAGTGCGCGTATCGCTGATCGTCAATACTCCACAACGAATACCCCCGATCTGTGCATCTGCGTGCTGACGATGTTGTGCATGACTCATAGTATGTGCTCCTTGAGTTGTGAAAGTGTCAAAAATACACTATGATGAAGCTATCTTGGCATGACACGTTTGACAAGCATATCAAACACCATGATAATACCGCACATCAGTGGAGGAACAGAGGATACATGCCGCTCCAGTTCACGACCGTAGCGCGCGATAGAAATTCACGGGCCCGTGCCGGTCACATTGTGACTGCACACGGGGTCATTGAGACGCCCGTGTTTATGCCGGTAGGCACCAAAGGAACGCTCAAATCGTTGACCCCAGACGAAGCTGCCGACCATGGTGCACAGATTATTTTGGGGAATACGTACCATCTCTACCTCCAGCCCGGGCACGAGCTCATTGCCCGCCATGGTGGTCTCCATCGCTTTATGGGATGGGATGGGCCGATTTTGACCGACAGTGGTGGCTTCCAGGTTTTTAGTCTTAAATACGGTGGCATCGCTGACGAAGTCAAAGGTCGAGGATCATTTACACCACAACCGGGCATGGTCAAAGTCACCGATGATGCGGTCATTTTTAAGTCATACATCGATGGTGCGCGGCACGTGTTTACACCGGAGCGGAGCATCGAAATCCAAAAGGGCATTGGCGCAGATATCATCTTGTGCTTCGACGAGTTGCCGCCATTTCGTGCTGGCTACGACTATACCCGACGCTCGCTCAAGCGCACACATGCCTGGGAGGCACGCTGTCTAGCCTATCACCAACAGACACTCCGTGGCGAACACCCAATTCCCATGCCCAACCCTGATCAATCGCTGTTTGGGATTGTCCATGGCGGTGTGTTTGAGGATCTGCGCAAAGCGAGTGCCCAACACATCGGTGGTATGGCGTTCGATGGGTTGTGCATCGGTGGGTCGCTCGGTGCCAACAAGGCGCAAATCTACGATGTGGTGGATATGACGGTGCCCCACATGCCCGATGACAAACCACGGCATTTGTTGGGGATTGGCGATGTGGATGATTTGTTTGAGGGGGTGGCGCGTGGCATCGACATGTTTGACTGTGTCAGTCCCACGCGCCTCGGCCGGCATGGATCGGCATTGATCCGTGATGCCGGCAAAAATTTCCGCCTCAACGTCAGTAATGCGGCGTGTCGTGACAGCGACGAGCCACTCGACCGTTGGTGTGGCTGTGCCGTCTGCCAAAAGTATTCACGGGCCTACATTCACCACTTGTTTCGGGCCAAAGAATTGCTCGGCATTCGCTTGGTGAGTTTGCACAACGTTGCTTTTTTGTTGCACTTAATGCGTGAAGTGCGACAGAGCATCATAGATGGATCCTTTTCGTCGTTGCGGGCGTCGTGGCTGGACCGCGTAGCGACATCGTAGTCCTCGTATCAGCATAAAGGAGACGGACATGCAAAGAACTCTGGACACGCTCAAGAACCCACGCAACATCATCCTGATGGCACTGGCAATTGCCATCAACATCGCCGTCGGGCAACTCGTCACAGTGCTCAAACTGCCCATCTACCTCGACAGCATCGGCACAGTGCTCGTAGGAGCGTTGTTGGGCCCAGTCGCTGGGGCATTGACTGGCACATTGGCAAGTTTGATCTGGGGATTACTCGGCAATGCCTATGCGGCACCATACTTCATTGTGGCCACGGTGATTGGTCTGATGGCAGGATTTTTTGGGCGCCGCGGTGTTTTCCGCAATAGTTCGCCACAATGGGTAGGTGCAATCGTGGGTGGACTCTTTTTCTTTGCACTCGCCTTGTTTGTGACCACCTTTCTCAATATTGGTGAAGATGGTGCCATGCCCGCCATGACCGATCTCTTGACACAGAATGCAATCCCATTTGCAGGAGCTGCAGCCGTAGGGATAGTACTCGGCGCACTACTCATCAAAAATGGTGGCTATGCTGGATTAGCGGGTATTGTGACCGGTATTGTGGCTGCCATCATCTCTGCCCCGATTTCGGCATACTTGTTTGGTGGGGTGAGCGGCTCGGGTACCGATGTGTTGGTGGCAGCGTTCATGGCAAGTGGCCAAAACATCATCACGTCAGTCTTTGCCCAAGGCGTCGTTTCAGACCCGTTTGACAAGATGGCGTCATACATGATGGTATGGGCAATCATCAACTTGCTCCCCGCACGCATCATCGCCAGCTTCAACGACAGCGACGAATAAAACGCCCCACACCACACCCACACGAGGCAATCTCGTGTGGGTGTTTTTGTAGCATCATGATTCCCCCAATACCAAAGCGAGTAGCGCATGCGTAGTGGCTGGTTTGACACCCTACACCCTCTCACCAAACTCACCTGGGCACTTTGTCTGGCAGTGAGTACCTACCTAATCAATCATCCTGTAATCACCATTGCAATCTTGAGTGTGGCACTGCTGACGCCACTTGCCACGATGCAACCAGGCACGATTTACCGCGCATTACGGACGATTTTTGTGCCAATTGCGCTATCCCTGTTTCTCATTCAAGGCATCCTTTTCCCTGGTGATGCAGTAGGTACCTGGCAACTCTTTGGCATGACCATCAACTACGGTGCACTACAGACTGCAGGCATACTATTGGCACGCATCATGACGATGGGCAGTGGACTGTTGTGTGTGATTCTCACCACTCCACCTGCCACCTTAACCCATGCCCTCGCCCAACGCGGCATGCCACGCAGTATCGAGTACATTCTCCTGATGGCACTACAAATCATCCCCGACATGCAAGCGCGTGCCAGTGCCATCCTCGAGGCACAGCAATCGCGGGGATTGGTGATTCGTTCACTACCGAGTCGTATCCGTGCCTTGTTGCCACTCATCGGGCCACTCGTGGTCGGCGCACTTGTTGACGTCGAAGAGCGGGCCATGGCGCTCGAGTTACGTGCGTTTGCCGCACCGAATCCACCCACACGCATGCAAGAGCTCATTGACAGCCGCAGGCAACATGTGGCACGGAGCGGATTACTCATCGGCATGCTCATCATCATCGGCATCCGCATCTGGGGAGGTGTGCAATGAGTACACCGATTATTCACGTTGCAGATGTGAGTTTCACCTATCGTGGCCGCACCCAGCCAGCAATAGATGCACTCTCATGTACGCTACAAGCAGGGAGTATTACGGCGATTATTGGCAAAGCGGGTGCAGGCAAAAGCACATTGTGTGCATTGTTAGCCGGCTTTATGCCGCAATTTTTCCGTGGCAAAGTTATGGGCGACATCAGCGTCGATGGTCGTAACCCGTGTACGAGTAGTATCATCGACATGTTGCCGCATGTGACGATGGTGACGAGCCAAGCCAGCACGCAAATCTCGGGAGTGTGTTTCACTGTTGCCGAAGAAGTCGGTTTTGCCCTGCAAAACCTCGGCTATCCCGTCAGTGACATCACCCAACGCGTGGCACGCGCCTTGGCGTTGATGGATATTAGCCATCTAGCCGAGCGCTCGCCATTTCAGCTCTCTGGTGGGCAGCAACAGCGCGTCGTCATAGCAGCGGCACTTGCCCTCAGCCCACCCATTCTCATCCTCGACGAGCCCACCGCACAACTCGACCCACCAGCCGTGGCCGCTTTGGGGGAGACGCTACAGCATTTGGCACGAAACGGACAAACAATTATCGTCGCAGAGCATCATCTCGACTGGGTGGGACAATTTGCGGAGCGCGTGTTGGTACTCAACGCAGGACGACTGCACGCCGATGGCGCACCTGACGTGATTCTCGCTGACCCTGCACAGGCTGACGGTCGTGCCTACTGCGTGCGCTATAGCGCATTTGCCCGACAGCATGGTCTCTGGCCGAGAGAATCACCACTCGCAATCACTCCAGACGCTATCTGTCAGCACATCCGCATGGATGCAACACCGCACCCAATTGTGGCGACGCCACCGGTAGTGGGCGCCGAGCTCCTGCACATCGATGACGCACACTTCAGTTACCCCAATGGTGTGGCAGTATTACACGGCATCACAATCCGCATTCAGCGGGGCGAGCGTATCGCCTTGCTGGGGCGCAACGGTGCCGGCAAGAGCACCTTGCTGCGCCACTTCAACGGGTTATTACGCCCGCAGGCTGGGCGAGTAGCGCTGGCAGGACGCGACATCAGCAAGACGGCACCGGGCGTATCAGCTCGCCACGCCAGCATCGTCTTTCAAGATGTGCGCAATCAGCTGTTTGCGGCCACCATCCGCGATGAAGTCAGCTTTGGGCCGCGCACACTCGGGTTGCGCCCAACCGAAATCACGCGCCGCGTCGACAGCGCACTCGCAGTCTGTGGATTGAGCCACCTCGCTGACACGCACCCATACGACGTACCTGTGGCACAACGACGTTTGGTAGCCACAGCAGCCGTCATGGCACTCGAAAGCGATCTCGTGGCGCTCGACGAGCCCACCGCTGGGCTCGACGAAGCCAACATTACCCAGCTCGTCAGCGCCATGCAACACTGTCACGCCCATCAACGCACGGTGGTTCTCGTCAGTCACGACTTGAATTTCTGCGCGGCGCACACCGATCGTGTCATCCTCATCAAAGCGGGCAAAGTGGTTATCGACACGCGCTGGAACGTACTCGATGCCACGCAGATTGCGCTGCTCGATAGCGAAGTCGGGCTACCGCTGGGACTCCACGTGGCGCAGCAGCGCGGCGTAGCACCTGGCACGCCGCTGCACCAGCTGCTCTGTGACCCGCAAGCGTTGGTGTGAGAGATGGTTATTTCATCAGCAGCAACGTGGTGGTGCCATGCGCATACAACACGCCGTTGGCATCGCTAATGCGACCATCAGCGGTGGCAGTACGACTACCCACGTGAATAGCCCTGCCTTCGGCGCGGAGTTCACCGGCATCAGCAGTGATGGGCTTGACAAAATTCACTTTGATTTCGAGTGTCACATAGCCCACTCCTTTGGGGAGCATGGTCATTACCGATACCGCCATGGCGGTATCGAGCAAAGCACAGGCCAGCCCGCCGTGGGCGATGTTCATCGGGTTGTAGTGGAACTCCTGCGGG
>JACCDP011475650.1_pt1 | contig 41054 bp, 41 predicted proteins | sample 7445841 | NCBI WGS metagenome assembly JACCDP01 (sample SAMN15323441, study PRJNA562643) | freshwater metagenome | isolation source: river surface water | place: USA:Blue River Watershed | collected 2017-08-17 | reverse complement strand
CTAACCCTGCATTAAAACTACGTGCAACGTTGGATAAAAAAGAAGCGTATGAAGGTGCTGATTTCATCATCATTGCTACGCCCACAGATTATGATCCCGAAACTAATTACTTCAACACGCGCTCAGTAGAAGCGGTGGTGCGTGATGGCATGACGTTTAATCCGCATGCTTTGATGGTGATCAAGTCGACTGTGCCAGTTGGTTACACCGTCAAAACACGTGCTGACCTCGGTTGTGAGAATCTGATTTTTTCTCCTGAATTCTTACGTGAAGGCCGTGCCTTGAATGACAACTTGCATCCTTCGCGCATTATCATTGGAGAAAAATCCAAGCGTGCAGAAGTGTTCGCAGGTTTGCTGCAAGAAGGCGCGATTAAAAAAGATGTACAAGTACTGTTTACAGAATCCACCGAAGCTGAGGCAGTGAAGTTGTTTTCAAATACTTATCTCGCAATGCGTGTCGCTTACTTTAATGAGTTAGATACCTATGCTGCGATACACGGTTTAGATTCCAAGCAAATCATTGAAGGTGTGGGCTTGGATCCGCGGATAGGAACGCACTATAACAATCCTTCCTTTGGCTATGGCGGTTATTGTTTACCTAAAGATACCAAACAGCTGCTCGCTAACTACAGCGCGGTACCGCAGAACTTGATTCGTGCAATTGTCGATTCCAACACTACACGTAAAGATTTTATTGCTGACTCTATCGTTAAGATGAATCCTAAGATTGTTGGGATTTATCGCCTGACAATGAAAACAGGTTCAGATAACTTTAGAGCATCCAGTATTCAAGGAATTATGAAGCGCATCAAAGCCAAGGGCATAGAAGTGATTGTGCATGAACCCGCTTTGCACGAAGAGACCTTTTTTAGATCACGTGTGGTAAATGATTTAAATACATTCAAACATGAATCAGATGTGATTATCGCGAATCGACTTAGCGACAACTTGATAGACGTTAAGGATAAGGTCTTCACCAGAGATTTGTTTGGGCATGATTCATAATAAATGCGATTGATAGCAAAATAATTATTATTTCGTGAACATACTTTTAACAGGCGGAGCAGGATACATAGGTAGCCATACTGCAGTGGTACTAGCAAGTGCAGGCCATAAACTTGTACTGCTTGATAATTTCAGCAACAGCAGTCCTGAAGTTATTGAGCGTATTGAGAAAATTTTGCAGTCAGCTGTCACTTTTATTCAAGCTGATGTGCGTGAGACTGAAAAACTTAGGCAAGTTTTGGTTGAGCATCAGATTGATGCGGTGATTCATTTCGCTGGTTTAAAAGCAGTAGGCGAATCAGTTACCAAGCCGGTTGAGTATTACGCGAATAATATTCAAGGCACGATTAGTTTGTTACAGGCCATGTCGTCTGCGAACATAAAAAAATTAGTGTTTAGTAGTAGCGCGACGGTGTATGGCGATCCGCAGTATTTGCCAATTGATGAAGACCATCCATTGAATGCAACCAACCCTTATGGACGCAGCAAGCTACACATTGAAGAGATCTTAAGTGATGTGGCTCGCTCTGATAAAGATTGGCGCATCATATGTCTGCGTTACTTTAATCCTGTGGGCGCGCATGAAAGTGGTTTGATAGGCGAAAACCCAAGAGAGATGCCGAATAATCTCATGCCCTTTGTGATGCAAGTCGCAGCAGGTAAGCAGGCTGAATTAAAAATATTTGGTAATGATTACTCTACGCGCGATGGTACGGGTGTTAGAGACTATATACACGTAATGGATTTAGCTGAAGGCCACAAAGCAGCGTTGGATTTTCTGGATAAAGAATACGGTTGGCATGCAATTAATCTTGGTACCGGCACGGGATACAGCGTGATGGAAATTCTGAAAGTGTTTGAATCAACAAATAATAAAGTTGTTCCATTTACAGTAACCAAGCGACGTGATGGTGACATTGGAGAGTGCTATGCCAATCCAGAAAAAGCAAAACAAACTTTGCATTGGACAGCGCGCCATAGTTTGGCTGATATGTGCGCAAGTGGCTGGAAATATCAAAGCCAATTACAGAATTAATTATTTAAATTTTTAAAACAGACAAGCGGATGACCACTTCGTTTACAAATTCAATTTCGCCAATCATTCTCTGCGGTGGTTCAGGCACAAGATTGTGGCCTTTATCACGTAAGAGTTTTCCTAAACAGTTTGTGCCACTGATTGGTGAGAAGAGTCTATTGCAACTTACCTTTGAGCGAGTGCGTGGTTTAGGCGCCGATCCGCTTATCGTTGCAGCTGAAGACCATCGCTTTATGGTCACTGATGTGTTGCAAGCCGCAGGTATGTCAGGACATGTCATGCTTGAGCCTGTTGCACGTAACACGGCTGCAGCAATGGCGATTGCAGCGTTAACACTCAGTGATGCAAATAATGATCTCTTACTGTTCTGCCCAGCAGATCACCACATACCTGATAACACTGTGTTTATAAAAACCATACAGCAAGGCGTGCCAGCAGCAGAGGCGGGTGCGATTGTGACCTTTGGCGTGATGCCTAGTTTTCCAAGCACGGCTTATGGTTACATCAAGCAAGGCAAAGCAAGAGCAGATGGCAGCAACAGCGTAGAACGTTTTATAGAAAAGCCGGATGCAGAGAAAGCCGCCAAGCTTTTACTTGAAGGTGGTGTGCTGTGGAATGCAGGTATTTTTCTTTGCAAAGATTCTGTTTTAATTGCAGCGCTGGCTAAACATGCGCCAGACATTCTGCAAACTTGTCGTGATGCTATGGCAAAGTCTGCAAACGATACATCACCGAGTGGCCATCAGTTTACGCGACCAGATGCAAAGCTATTTGCAAGCTGTCGTTCGCAAAGTATTGATTACGCAGTGATGGAGCATTTCGATAATGTCGCCGTAGTTTCTTTCAATGGCATGTGGAGTGATGTCGGCAGCTGGAACGCAGTAGCCGATTTGTCACCTGCCGATGGAGAAGGCAATCGCATAGAAGGACAGGGCATTACGCATCATGCTAAGAACACGTTTATTCATGCGCCTTATAGACCGGTTGTCGCATTAGGTACGGATGAATTACTCATAATCGATACACCTGATGCTTTGCTCGTTGCGCATCGCAATAATGCAGAAGAAGTGAAAGATGTAGTTGCCAAGCTTGAAGCAACCAAACACACACAAGCAGTCATGCACAGAAAAGTGGCGCGCCCTTGGGGTTGGTATGACAGCATCGATATGGGTGACCGCTTTCAAGTAAAGCGCATAGGTGTGAAACCGGGTGCCTCACTCAGTTTGCAAATGCATCACCACAGAGCTGAACACTGGATTGTGGTTAAGGGTACTGCTGAAGTGACCTGTGGGAGCAAAACCTTTCTCTTAAGTGAGAATCAATCAACCTATATACCTATAGGTGAAACGCATCGATTAAAAAATCCCGGCATGGTGGATTTGGAAATCATTGAAATTCAATCAGGTAGTTATCTCGGTGAAGACGACATTGTGCGTTTTGAAGATACCTACGGCAGAGCCTCTTAATTTTTATGAGCACACAACCAAAAATTTACGTGGCAGGCCATCGTGGTATGGTGGGCTCTGCTATTGTGCGACACCTGCTTGCACACGGTCATAAAGCCGATCACATCATCACACGCACGCATGCTGAGTTAGATTTAGTCGATCAATCAGCAGTAAGAGATTTTTTTGCAAAAGAAAAACCAGATCAGGTTTACCTTGCTGCTGCAAAGGTAGGTGGCATTCATGCAAACAACACCTATCCAGCTGAATTCATTTATGAGAACTTAATGAGCGAAGCGAATGTGATTGATGCCGCGTTTCGCAATGGTGTTAAAAAATTATTATTTTTAGGGTCAAGCTGTATTTATCCCAAACTTGCTGCACAGCCCATGAATGAGCATGCACTCTTAACAGGAACCTTAGAGCCAACGAACGAGCCTTATGCAATTGCAAAAATCGCTGGCATTAAGCTCTGCGAGAGTTATAACCGTCAATATGGCGCAAGCCACGGTGTGGACTATCGTAGTGTGATGCCAACCAATCTCTATGGACCTGGGGATAACTATCACCCAGAAAACTCTCACGTCATTCCTGCCTTAATTCGTCGCTTTCATGAAGCAAAAATAAACAAACTACCAGAGGTGATGGTGTGGGGTAGCGGAAAACCTAAACGTGAATTTTTGTATGTAGACGATATGGCTGCGGCGTCTGTCTATGTGATGGAGTTAGATAAAACCATTTACGATAAAAACACCGAGCCTATGCTCTCCCACATCAACGTGGGATATGGCGACGATGTAAGCATACGTGAGACCGCAGAGTTAGTTGCTAAGACTGTGGGCTATGAAGGCAAGTTGGTGTTGGATACCGCTAAGCCCGATGGAGCCCCAAGAAAATTAATGGATAGCGCGCGCTTAAATGCCTTGGGTTGGAAAGCACAAACTGATTTGGCAGTAGGACTAAAGCTAGCGTATGAAGATTTTTTGAATGCTGCTTCACGCCGTGACTAAATATAATTTAAAAAGAATTTAAAAAAATTATTTGCAATTCAAGATTTGAAACTTAAAAAATCTTAACTTCAATCAGTAACTAAAAATAGAAATAAACAATAAACACAATTTACTACGAGTGAACAAACTATGACCTCCAAACAAAAAGTTGCATTAATCACTGGCGTCACCGGACAAGACGGTGCTTATCTAGCTGAGTTCTTGCTTAACAAAGGCTACATCGTTCATGGCTTAAAACGCAGAACCAGCTTGTTTAATACCGATCGTATCGATCATCTGTATCGTGATCGTCACGACAAAGATGTGCGTTTCTTCTTGCATCACGGTGACATGACCGATTCATCAAGCTTGATTCGCATTATTCAGCAAACACAGCCTGATGAAATCTATAACCTTGCAGCACAAAGTCATGTGGCGGTCAGCTTTGAAGAACCTGAATACACTGCCAACTCTGATGGCTTGGGTGTGTTGCGCTTGCTAGAAGCGATTCGTATTTTAGGATTAGAGAAAAAAACGAAGTTTTATCAGGCGAGTACTTCAGAGCTCTATGGCTTGGTACAAGAAATCCCACAAAAAGAAACCACACCGTTTTATCCACGCAGCCCCTATGCAGTTGCAAAGATGTATGGCTACTGGATCGTGGTGAACTACCGTGAAGCGTATGGCATGTATGCCTGTAACGGCATCTTGTTTAATCATGAGTCACCAATTCGTGGTGAAACATTCGTTACCCGCAAAATCACACGTGCATTAGCGAGAATTAAATTGGGACTGCAAGAGTGCCTTTACTTAGGCAACATGGACGCCAAGCGTGACTGGGGTCACGCTAAAGACTATGTTGAAATGCAGTGGCTAATGCTGCAACAAGAAAAACCAGAAGACTTTGTGATTGCAACCGGTGTGCAATATAGCGTACGTGACTTTGTTGATGCGGCTGCAAAAGAATTAGGTATTGCGATAAGTTGGAAGGGTGAGGGCGTTGAAGAAAAGGGGTTTGACGCGAATGGTAAATGCATCGTCGCTGTGGACCCACGCTACTTTAGACCGACTGAAGTTGAGACATTGCTTGGTGACGCAACAAAGGCTAAACAAAAGCTGGGTTGGACACCGAAGATTAGTTTTGAGCAGTTAGTAACTGAGATGGTGAGAACTGACTTAACGGCTGCTGAGAGAGATGAGCTGGTGAAGAAGCACGGTTATAAAGTGATGGACTATCGCGAGTAATGAAGGTAAGGGCGATATTGGGAAATAGCGGTCCTGTATTTTTAATACTGTTAAATAAAAAATATCAAAGATAGATACTAAAAATATGAAAGTGGTTATTCTTGCTGGTGGTTTGGGTACACGAATTTCAGAAGAAACGCATCTTAAGCCCAAGCCAATGATAGAGATAGGTGGTAAACCTATCCTTTGGCACATCATGAAAATGTACTCCTCACACGGTGTGAATGATTTTGTGATCTGCTGCGGATACAAAGGCTACGTCATCAAAGAATATTTCGCCAATTATTTTTTGCACATGTCAGACGTCACGTTTGATATGGATCACAACTCCATGGAAGTCCATCATCGCAAAGCTGAACCGTGGCGAGTAACGTTAGTTGATACTGGAGATGAGACACTCACAGGTGGAAGATTAAAGCGTGTTGCTGATTACCTAAAAGATGAAGATGCATTTTGCTTTACTTATGGCGATGGTGTCTCAGATGTTGATATCACTAAAGAGATTGCATTTCACAAGCAGCATAAAAAGCTGGCAACAGTAACTGCTGTTCAGCCTCCGGGTCGATATGGTGCACTTCAATTAAATGGTTCTAGTGTCGAAGGTTTTAGTGAAAAACCTAGAGGTGATGGTGGATTAATCAATGGTGGTTTTTTTGTACTGTCTCCTAAATGTCTTGATCTTATTGCAGATGATCAATCTAGTTGGGAGGGAGAGCCATTGGTGCAATTAGCAAATGATGGACAGCTGATGGCCTTTGAGCACAAAGGTTTTTGGCAGCCTATGGATACATTAAGAGAAAAAAATTTGCTTGAAGATCTTTGGGCTACAGGTAAAGCGCCTTGGAAAATATGGGACTAAATCAAGAATTTTGGATGGGAAAACGTGTTTTCCTAACCGGTCACACAGGCTTTAAGGGAGGCTGGTTATCTCTATGGCTAAGTGAGATGGGTGCGGAAGTGCATGGTTATGCTTTAGCAGCCTCGACCGATCCAAGTTTCTATAAGGTTACTGGACTCATAGATCGTTTAGCTTCGAGCGTTATTGCTGACATTCGTAATGGAGAGGAATTATCCTCTGCCTTGCTCAATGCTAATCCCGATATTGTTCTTCACTTAGCCGCGCAGCCATTAGTTCGCTACTCTTATAAGTCGCCCGTTGATACATATGCTATCAATATAATGGGGACGGTCAATCTATTTGAAGCGATACGTCAATCTACTAACGTTAAAGCGGTGGTTAATGTCACAACGGATAAATGTTACGAAAACAAAGAAAGAAATGAGTCTTATGTTGAAGACGAATCTCTTGGTGGATACGATCCCTATTCAAGCAGTAAAGCTTGTTCAGAACTTGTAACATCAGCATATCGCCGCTCGTTTTTTCAAACTCAAGGTATAGCAGTTGCTAGTGCTCGCGCTGGTAATGTAATCGGTGGTGGAGATTGGTCTGCTGATAGATTGTTACCTGATTTTCTTCGAGCTATCGATGCGGGAAAGACTTTAAACATTCGCTATCCTGAAGCTATCCGTCCATGGCAGCACGTATTAGAACCTTTGTCGGGCTATCTTCTACTCGCGGAAAAACTCTACTTGGAAAAAAACGGATTTTCTGAGGCTTGGAACTTTGGTTCAGAAGAAGATGATTCACGTACCGTTGAGTGGTTAGCAAATAATCTATGCAGTCGTATTCCTGGTGCAAATTGGGAGCGACAGGCTTCAAAGCAACTCCATGAAGCGAACATACTCAAGCTTGACAGTGGCAAGGCAAAGAATAGACTGAATTGGCATCCAAGATGGAATCTAGATAAAGCATTAACTCATACAATTGAGTGGCATCGAGCTTGGAAAAAGGGCGCTGACATGCAAAGTTTCAGTTTGCAGCAAATTTCCGAATACGAAACTGTAATGAGTATTGCATGATTAGCCGTTTTGAAATACAGAAGACTTTTTTGTCTGGGCTCAGTGTGATTGTTCGTAAGCCTTTAGGTGATAGCCGAGGATATTTAGAGCGAATATTCTGTATCGATGAACTGGGAGATGTTTTTGGTAATCGCTCTATTGTACAGATAAACCATACACTGACTCAAAATAAAGGCACGGTACGTGGTATGCATTTTCAATATCCCCCACACTCCGAAATGAAGCTCGTGTCGTGTATTCGTGGTTCTGTATTTGATGTGGCAATTGATTTGCGCAGCGACTCTCCTACTTTCCTTCAGTGGCATTCTGAAATATTGAGTGAAGATAATCACAAGACCTTTGCGATACCTGAGGGTTTTGCTCACGGATTCCAAACTTTAACCAATGATTGTGAAATGCTTTATCTACATACCTCAGCCTATGTGCAAGACGCTGAGAGCGGATTAAATCCTAATGATCCTAAACTAGATATTAAGTGGTCCTTACCTATTTCTGAGATTTCATCGCGCGATTCTAATCATGCCCTTATCTCTGATGATTTTAAAGGGGTCATATTATGAAGTGCCGTCACTGCTCAAGTGAACTAAAGCTTACGCTAGTCGATCTTGGTAATGCGCCTCCTTCCAATTCTTATCTTACAAAGCAAACTTTACATGCTCCGGAGAAGTGGTTTCCGCTGCGTGTGTTGGTTTGCGAGGAGTGCTGGTTGGTTCAGACAGAAGACTTTGCTCAAGCAAACGAATTGTTTGATGCTGACTACGCTTATTTCAGTTGTTTTTCAACTAGCTGGCTTGCACACTCTGAGAGATATGTTTCTGAGATGTGTTCTCGTTTTGGTTTAGGTTCTCATTCGCATGTTGTGGAAGTTGCAGCTAATGATGGATACCTATTGCAGTATGTTCAGGCTCGTAATATTCCATGTACGGGTGTCGAGCCAACTTCAAGCACTGCAGATGCTGCGCGTTCTAAAGGCATAGACATAGTTGAGGAATTTTTTGGTGTAGAACTTGCCCACAAGATGATCGCTAACGGCAAACAAGCTGACCTGACAGTTGCTAATAATGTGTTGGCACATGTGCCGGATATAAATGACTTCGTTAAGGGTTTTTCTATCCTACTAAAGGAAGAGGGTGTTGCAACTTTTGAGTTTCCACATTTGCATAATCTTCTATTGGAAACCCAATTCGATACTATCTACCACGAACACTTTTCATATCTTTCATTGACCGCAATACTAAAGGTGTTTGATGCGAATGGCTTGGCAGTATTTGATGTCGAGGAGTTACCCACACATGGTGGCAGCCTGAGAGTCTATGCTCAACGCAAAGATACTGGTCGCCATTCAATCAGTGTGAGCGTTGCTCAAATATTGGAAGCTGAGAAATCAAGCGGCATGTTAAATACTGATTATTACCGTAATTTCCAGAGCCGTACTAACTATATAAAGTATGAACTGACTCGTTTTCTGCTTGATGCCAAGCGAGATAGAAAGCGTGTAGCGGCATATGGCGCAGCTGCAAAAGGCAATACGTTGCTTAATTATGCAGGTATTCGTGCTGACCTCATTGAATTTGTAGTTGATCTTAATCCAGCCAAGCAAAATAAATACATGCCGGGTAGTCGCATTCCTATTGTTAATGAGGAACGTCTAAAACAAGAAAAACCTGATTACGTTTTGATCTTACCTTGGAATCTAAAATCAGAGCTTGATATTCAACTTGCTTACGTGAAGGCGTGGGGAGGAAAGCTAGTTACTGCGGTACCGCAATTGGAGATTTCATGAGCGAGCGCATCTTTTATACTAAACCTTCGATTACTGATCTGGAGATCGAATATGCCAATGATGCTGTTCGTAATGGTTGGGGTGATCGTTGCTATGAATATATAGTACGTTTTGAGGAAGCTTTCAAAAATCACCTTGGCGTTAAGTATGCGATTGCGACCTCAAGTTGTACCGGAGCATTGCATATGGGTATGGCAGCATTAGGAATCGGTTTGGGTGACGAAGTAATAATGGCTGATACTAATTGGATTGCTTCAGCAGCACCTATCGTACATTTGGGCGCTAAACCCGTATTTGTTGATATAAAGCCTGATAGTTGGTGTTTAGATCCGGATCAAGTAGAAGCAGCCATTACTCCGAAAACAAAGGCAATCCTCGCTGTTCACATCTACGGCAACCTATGTGATATGGATGAATTGTTAGCGATTGGTGAAAGACATGGCATCCCAGTGATAGAAGATGCAGCTGAAGCTATAGGCTCTCAATACCATGGCAAACGTGCCGGTAGCATGGGAGCATTTGGTAGTTTCTCTTTTCATGGAACAAAGACTCTTACAACTGGTGAGGGAGGAATGTTCGTCACCAATGATGCAGAACTTTATGAGCATGTGTTGACCTTGTCGAACCACGGTCGTGCGCGAAGTCAAACTAAACAATTTTGGCCAGACAAAATTGGATTTAAATACAAGATTTCAAATGTTCAGGCTGCCATAGGCCTTGCTCAGACGGAAAGAATAAATCAATTGGTGGCAAGAAAAAGAGGAATATTTGCTCATTATGCTGAAACCTTCGCTCATTTTTCTGAAGTTAGGATGAATCCTGAGTATCCTGGCACAGAGATTGGTGCATGGATGCCAACAGTTGTTTTTGATAAAAATACTGGCATAAAACAGTGTGACTTACAGTTGGCTTTCAAAAAAGAAAACATTGACGCTAGAACTTTTTTTCACCCTTTGTCTAGCTTGCCAATGTTTCAATCAGTGTCTAATAATTCCGTAGCCTATTCCGTTTCAGGTCGTGCAATAAACCTTCCTAGCTATCATGATATTTCTGGAGCTGAATTGGATCGGGTATGTCGGGTAGTTACAGATATTGCTAAATGACAAAAAAATGACTAAATACCTTACTGAGTCGCAAAAAAAACAATTCCAGAAAGATGGAATTGTTGTCATTCCTGATTTTTATCTTGAGTCAGACATAATTTCTATACAGCGTGGTATCTATGATGTTATTGGCCAAGTAATGATCAAGAACAGCTTTCCCGATACTCGCTCTAATTTTTCTCCTGAGACTTTTGATCAAGGCTACTTGGATTTGATTTTTAAGAATCGTGATTGGGGTGGTGAAGTTTACGATGGAGTTAAACAAATTCCTGCATTTGTTCGGTTAGTAAGCCAAAAAGTTCATGAAGAAATTATGTCTGAACTTCGCCCAAATAGTCAGCCAGGCCTTGCTGCAGGAGGCTTTGGCATCCGTATAGATAATCCATTAGAGGACAAATTTCGGGCTATGTGGCATCAGGAGTACCCAGCACAGCTAAGAAGTATTGATGGATTAGTATTTTGGGCTCCTTTAGTCCCCATCACTGAAGAACTTGGTCCGGTTGTCTTTTGTCCAGGTTCCCAGGTCGAGGGACCGCTACCAGTATGCGAGTCTGATCCAGATAAGGTTGGCCGCTCTGGAGCATATGCTCTACAAATTCATAATGAACAGAACTACATCGCTAAATATAAGAAAGTTGCTCCTCTTACTAACCCTCGTGACTTGGTAATAATTGATTTTTTGGTACTTCACGCCTCAGGTCATAATCGAGGGAACCGGTCGAGGTGGTCGATGCAGTTCCGCTACTTTAATTTTGACGACCCGACTGGCCGAAGTCATGCTTGGCGAGGATCTTACGCATCAGGGACAGATTTCCGCAAGATTCACCCTGAGTTATTTGTCTCGTAAAGGAAATATTAGTATGCAATGCAACGTTTGCAATACCAAGCTTGGGGCTCCCATATATGAGGCCAATTCCGACATGGCTATCACCTCCTTGTGCGAGCTACACCCTGGGAAAGTGCGAGTGTGGGGTTGCTATAGCTGCGGTCATTTACTTGGTGAAGCTTTGGCAGATACTCGTGATTACTATAAATCCCAATATCGCATTCTCCTCGATCACGAAGAGGAAGACCAAATTTATGAACTTCAAGGTGAACGAATTATTTATCGAACTGAACACCAAGTTACTACTTTGATGAACAAGCTTAAACTGAGTAGAGGTGCTCGAGTGCTCGACTATGGTTGTGCTAAGGCGTCAATGCCGCGCCAGCTGTTATTACAACGTCCCGACTTACAAATACACCTTTTTGACGTCAGTGATATGTACACTGCTTACTGGCAAAAGTTTCTGCCTGATGGGCGTTGGTCTATTCATGACACTCCAGAATTCTGGCAGGGCAGCTTTGATGTAGTTACTTCTTTTTTTGCCCTTGAACATATTCCTGAGCCAATTGATTCAGTTCTTCGGGTTGCTTCACTCCTAGTTGAAGATGGGATTTTCTATGGAATAGTCCCTGACACTTTTGGTAACGTCGCTGACTTTGTTGTGATGGATCATGTCAACCACTTTACTAATTCGTCATTGTATGCATTACTTAGAAAGGCTGGTTTTAAAGATATACAAATTGATGCTGATGTTCATCGCGGCGCTTTAGTATTTATAGCAAGAAAGACTGGCCCAGTTTCCGATTCACCAGACTTGTCTGCAAGTCTTGATGCCAGTCGACAGCTTGCTTCCTATTGGGTCAGCATTGGTGATCGGATACGTGCTAGCGAGGCAGAATATGCTGATATTCCTTCTGCAATATACGGTTCAGGGTTTTACGGTGCTTATATTGCAAGCCAACTGAAAGAGCCAGAGCTATTAAAATGCTTTTTAGACAAAAGTCCTTTCCAACAGGGGAAAAACATTTTTGGACGAAAAGTATTGGCGCCTAAAGAACTTCCTGATGATGTTGGTCTTCTCTACATCGGGCTTAATCCTACTATCGCTCGAGATACTGTCGACAACTTGGAATGGCTGTCGAGTCGCGATCTCCATTTAGTATTCCTTGACCATGATTTACCATGATAGAAGGTCATAGAATTCGTCTGAGACCATGGCTGGAAGATGATCTTCCAACTTTGTCCACCCTACGAAACGATATTGCACTGCAAGCGCAGTTACTGACTCGTGTTCGAGGTAATAGACTTAATCAGGTTCGTGAATGGCTAGAGCTACGTAGTGAACAAGCTGATTGTCTAATATTTATTATCGCTGGCCTTGATGCAAACAATGTTCTTGGCTTTATCCAGGTTAGCAATCTAGATTACATAAATGGTCATGCCGATTTAGGAATTTGTATGATTAGTCAATCTCGTGGTAAAGGCTTTGGTGGAGAGGCAATAGATTTGTTTGCTTGCTATTTGCGTGACCAATGGCACCTTCGAAAAATTAACCTAAGAGTTCGCTCCGATAATGTCTCAGCCATTCGTTGCTATGAGAAAGTAGGTTTCCAGCATTGTGGCCAACTTCGAAAGCATATTTTTATTGATGGCTGTTGGCATGATGTGAAGTTGATGGAAAGATTTCTAGTAGAGTTGGATTGAGTTGTGCAAATTGTTATTTCGCAATCTATGTATTTTCCTTGGGTAGGCTTTTTAGAGCAGCTTCGGCTCGCTGATGTATTTGTAGTTTACGACGATGTTCAGTACTCAAAAGGAAGCTTCAGCAATCGAGTTCAAATTAAAACTCCTAAAGGTCCGAGATGGCTGACTGTGCCACTTTACGATCTACACCTTGGTCAAAAAATAGAGGAAGTTCGAATAGACAACCGTCAGGAATGGCGAGTCCGACACCGAGATATGCTGGAGCAAGCGTATTACAAAGCTCCTTTTGCTGCTGACATGCTCAAATTGGTGGATTCTGTACTTTATGAACCTTTAGAAACACTCTCTGAATTGGCGTATTCATCCACAATGGCTATGGCATCCTACTTTGGTCTAACCGCCGATCTAAAAATTCATAAATCATCGCATATAGGAATTGGCGGCAATAGTACTCAGAGAGTTTTGGACATAGTTCGTCATTTAAACGGTAAGGTTTACATTACCGGCCATGGTGCACGTAACTATCTGGATCATAATACTTTCGAACTTGCTAATATACATGTTCGATACATGCAATATTGTCGAACACCATATCCACAGTTACACGGTGTATTTAACCCTTTCATAACAGCACTTGATCTAGTGGCCAACTGCGGTCGTGAAGGTGCTAAATTTATTCACTCACCAGCTATCTATTGGAAAGATTTTTTACATGAAAAGACATGAAGAATTTCAAAAAGAAGTACAGGCTAATATTGCTAGCTTAGGGCAAGACAAGGATTTACAAGCTTTGTCCAGAATTTGGGTTCGTGAGATTTCTCCGCTTAAGTGGGCCTATAACTTTACTTGGTTTGGTAGGCCTGCTATTCAATTCCCTAACGATGCTTGGGCGATGCAAGAGTTGATTTGGACTATAAAACCAGACTTGATAATTGAAACAGGTATAGCGCATGGTGGATCACTCATTTTCAGTGCATCTATGTTGGCAATGCTGGATATGTGCGATGCAATAGAGTCTGGAGAAACGTTAAATCCAAAAATATCAAAACGAAAAGTATTAGGTATCGATATAGATATTCGTGAACATAATCGCGAGGCAATTGAAGCACATCCTCTATCATCTCGTATTCAAATGATTCAGGGATCAAGCATAGCAACTGAAACCATTGGTAAGGTTCACGAAATTGCAAGTAATTATAAATGTGTACTTGTCTGTCTTGATAGTAACCATACGCATGAGCATGTACTAGCTGAGCTTAATGCTTATGCATCACTAACATCTATTGGGAGTTATTGTGTTGTGTTCGATACATTGATTGAAGATATGCCAGATGATTTAACGTCTGATCGGCCTTGGGGGCGTGGAAATAATCCTAAAACTGCTGTTTGGGAATATCTAAAATCAAATAAACAGTTTGAGATCGATACTGACATACATAATAAATTACTAATTACAGTTGCTCCTGATGGATATCTGAAGCGCATGCGTTAACGCAATCAGAAGCTGTTATTTCATGTCACTTAAAAATAATGTTATTGCTAACTACTTTGGGCAGGTATGGTCAGCTCTAATTGGGCTGGCTTTTATCCCGCTTTACATACATTACCTTGGAGTCGAGGCTTATGGTCTTATTGGCCTTTTTGCATTGATGCAGTCGTGGCTCACTCTGTTAGATATGGGTTTTACTCCTACTCTTAATAGGGAGATGGCCCGTTTTGCTGCGGGAATACATACTTCTCAATCAATTCGTGATTTGCTGCGGAGTTTAGAGATTATTTGTTTTTGTCTAGCTGCCCTTATCGGAATAGTGATTTGGTCTTCCTCAGGTTTACTTTCAGCAGATTGGTTACGAGTTGAAAAATTACCGATTAATGTAGTTGGGCAGGCAATTGCGATTATGGGATGGGTAGCTGCATTTCGTTTTGTAGAAGGAATTTATCGTGCCGCAATACTTGGTCTGCAAAGACAAGTTTTTTTCAACCTTGTTAATGCATCTTTAGCCACTCTTAGAGCAGTTGGTGCTTTCACAGTATTAGTTTGGATATCTCCTACGATTGGAGCATTCTTCATTTGGCAAGGTATAGTTTCAATTGTTTCGATAGTTATTCTTTCTTTTGCAACTTATAAAAGTCTACCAGAAGCCCCAAAGCCATCAAAGTTTTCACGCCAAGCTTTGATAGATATATGGCGCTTTGCCGGTGGAATTATGGCAACAACTTTTTTGGCCATATTGCTTACACAAATAGATAAACTCATTCTATCGAAGCTCATTAGCTTAGAGGCTTTCGGTTATTACACGTTGGCGGGTACAGTCGTCACAATAATTGGAATGATGATCGCTCCAATTACACAAGCTTTCTATCCACGTTTTACCGAGCTTGCGGCAAAAAAAGAAGGGCATAGTGAACTTGTTCACATCTATCACTTTAGCTCGCAGCTTGTTGCAGTGCTGGTAGGTCCGGTAGCGCTGATGCTTATTTTTTTTGGAAAAGATCTTCTTATATTGTGGACGAGTAATTTAGAACTGGCGGGTGAGGTGGCACCTATACTTTCCCTTTTGGCTGCAGGCACTCTATTAAATGGACTGATGCTTATCCCTTACATGCTTCAGCTAGCTCATGGATGGTCGGGTTTTGCAGCACGGGTCAACTTAGCGGCTGTTTTTGTTTTGGTGCCTTTAATTCTCTGGGTGACACCGAGGTACGGTGCTATAGGAGCAGCATGGGTTTGGTTGTTTCTTAATATAGGTTATATAGTGATTGGCATTCATTTTATGTATCGACGTCTGTTGCCAAATGAAAAATGGACTTGGTATTGGTTTGATACCTTTCGTCCTATCGGGGCGGCGACACTTGTTGCTAGTTTTATGAGCGTGATTCGGCCTCAAGATATCGGAAAATTTTTAGAATTTACATGGCTTATATTCGCCTGTTTATGTGTTTTTGGATCATCACTTGCAGTTACGCCCAAGCTACGAACTATGGTAGCCAATATCATATTTAGAAAAATATATAGTCATGTCTGAGGTGCTCTTGTCCCTTACAACAGATAAAACTGTTTTTACAGCTGTAAGCATTGGCATGCCTATTTTTAACGGTGAAAAATACATTCGAGAGGCATTGGAATCTTTGTTAAGCCAAAGCCATACTAATTTTGAGTTGATAATTTCGGATAATGCATCTACTGACAAGACAGAGGAAATTTGCATACAGTATGCAGCTAGCGATCCGCGAATTCGATATGTAAGGCAGCCTGAAAATATTGGTGTCGATGCCAACTTTAGATTTGTCCTTGATGAGGCCCGTGGAGAATACTTTATGTGGGCAGCAGCTGATGATGTGTGGGATGTGACTTGGATAAGAGATTTGTTGGACTCAATGAAAAAAACAGGGGCAGAGGCAGCATTTGGGACGATTCAATGTATTGATGAACATTCTCTGGAGCTTAAGCACATCGCAAACAATACTAAATTTGAATATCGTGGCCCACAATGGTATCGACAATTAAAATATTTTCTCCAATTTGAGGGTGGAGGCAAGGCGAATCCTATTTATGGTTTGTGGAGAACGTTAGATCTTAGGGAGATATATCTTAAAAATTACCTTCATGATTATCTATTAGTTTTTGATTTGTTGAGCAAAACAGAGTTAGCTGGTTGTGGTAGTTCAAATATCTACAAACGAATCCATTCCGATTGTGTAGGCGGGGATGTTATTCCTATAAATAACAATAAAAAATTAGTAGCTACTGTGAGACTTGTCTGGAAATATTTAATTAATCCGATTTCTATTGGGCTAATTTCGCAATATATTAAATCGTTTAATGGAAATAGGTTTGCAATTATGATGGCCATTCCGTTTAAATATATTGCAGCATATTTTTTTATCATTTCCAACAGCAGGCTATCTTTTCGTAAAGCTAAATGAATACCACTATTGAAAAATTTAATCGTGCTTACAATTGTATGTTTAGCTCGCCATTAGCAAAGCTAATCAGTCCTGGTATAAGTAAATTTGTGTTTCGTTACTGGGTTGACCTAACCCAACGCGTAACACCTATAGACGCAGAACTATTTTTTGGTGGTCAAATTAGGCTTATGCTGCCAGAAGTGGTTTCACGGGTAATTTACACTTATGGATTTTTTGATGCAGAGGTTACTTATTTACTTTCACGTTACATTAAGCCTGGAGACATAGTGGTAGATGTAGGCGCTCATTTTGGTTATATGAGCGTACTAAGCTCACATTTGGTTGGTGATGCTGGTCGAGTTTACTCCTTTGAGCCGACTCCTTCCACTTACTTAGTCTTGTTTGAAAATGCAAAATCAAGGGCGAACATCACAGCATTGAATCTAGGTGCAGGCCAACAGAATTCAACTGAGTATATTGCAGATTATGGTTTGCAATATTGTGCATGGAATACGATGTCAAGCGAGTCACGTATACCAATGGCGCAATCAAACGTTAAATCAAATCTGCTAAAAGTAGAAGTAGTGAATCTTGATGATTTTCTAAACGATAAAGGAATCATGCCATCTTTCATAAAGATCGATGCAGAAAATTTTGAGTTGGACGTTATAGTTGGTCTTTCGAAAACCATAAAAAAATTACGGCCGATCGTGCTTATGGAAACTGGCTCAATTGCTTCATTGGATGCTGCGATATCCCTTGTAAATCAGGGATACGTTCCTCATGTTGTTACACGACTTGGAGTGGTAGATGAATGGCGCGGTTCACTCGATGAAGCAAACAAACGTTTCAAGGATATTCTCTTTTTACCATGAACCTATGTTTGGTTTGTAATGCAGAGCCATTGTAAATTTGAAACTAGAATTTTAATTATTTGTCTAATAATTTTACAAGGTAAGTTAGTGTAATAAGCCGGTAGTTGAATTTTCTTCTTTTATGTGGAATGGTCGCACACTTATATATATATTTAAAACTTTGAATTCTATATAATGAACTGGAACTTTGAAGTGCATAGGGTTTAATAAATATTTAAATTAAGAAAACTTAAAAAAGTTGATATTGGTGATGCTGTGATTACTCATAATAATACTGAACATACAAAATTTTTATATTGAAATGAGTTGTAGTTGGTGGGCAAGTTTAAAAAACTAATGGCTGAAATAAGATCTATAAACTTCTGAATTTTCTTATGATACGTTTCTTAAAATAATAATAATTTGTCTCGCATTCGATGAGAAAATTATATTGAAGCTGCATTTCTGCTTTAAAATTTTTTGTATTTTAACTTGCTGAGTTTTCTGAAATTAGGTCATTTAAATTCAAAAAAAATCATCAAATATACTGCGAATAAAATTTTTTAATTATAAAAAAATAAAAATTTAATTGGTTGATCTGTATAACTATCTGAGTGATTATTTATATTATTAAAACGATATGTTCCAAATAAGTGTCATTTAGTTTTTTGCTTATTAGTTCATTTTATTCTGGGTAAATATGACTTATCCACTTTTAATGAAATCAATTTTTCACTATTTACGTAAAGTACGGTGGCTCTATCATTTAAATACAATCTTTAAGTGTGCAAAAGATAAACGTAAATACCGAACAACAGTTGAATACTACAGTCATGTGCAAATATCAGATTATCCAGTTTGGCCTAATTTTCCTAGAAAAGATCGGTATCGTGTATTCTTTATGGGCACCGATGAACAGCAGGACAAAAGTGGATTAGTACAAGCCTTGCAGCGTAATTCAGATCTTCGTTGTTTTACTAGGGCTGATGGTGGTTGGGGGCAGAACGATCCAACATCCTATGAAGTTCGTCGAATTCGCAACACAAATCACCTATGGTTAACGTTTTCTGAAAACGCTAAACTAGGTTGGATTCCAGACATTTTATTAACTCAAACTTGGGCATGTTTGATTGATCCAGCCATACTTTCACGAATACGCGATACCTTCGGGTCTGTGATTTGTAATATCTCGATGGATGATCGACATCAGTATTGGGGAACTAAAGTCAGAGGTGTTTGGGATGGTACCTACTCGCTAATACCACATATTGACTTAGCATTAACTGCAGCACCAGAGGCTGTAGAGTGGTATGAAAAAGAAGGTTGTGCTGCCATATATTTTCCCGAAGCCAGCGACGATTCTCTGTTTCATCCTATGCCATCTACCGACAAGATTTATGACGTATGTTTTGTTGGCTCGCGTTATGGTATTCGAGGGCAAATAGTAGCTGCATTGCGTAATGAGGGAATCAATGTAGCTACTTACGGCAGTGGTTGGGAGGGAGGTCGTATCGATAGTGCACATGTTCCTACCCTTTTTGCAAAATCACGCATAGTGCTCGGTGTTTCGAGTATCGGCCATTGTCCAGATTTTGTTGGTCTGAAATTGCGTGACTTCGATGGACCAATGTCTGGAAGTTGCTATCTGACTCAGCATAATGATGATCTTATTGATTTATATGAGATAGGTAAAGAAATATTAACGTATAGAGATAAGTCAGATTGTATAAATCAAGTTAAATTTTTGTTAGCCAATAATGGATTACGTGAGACGATTGCGTCTAGAGGTCGCAAGCGTGCATTACAAGACCATACTTGGGATAAAAGATTTTCTAATTTGTTTATACAATTTAATCGGTCTTAGTTTAATTAGCGACTGTAATTCGATGTGATGTATTTCCTTGTTAATCTTAGATTAAAATTTATAAAAAATATTTTTATTAATATTTTTATATCATACTTTTTGTTGTTGTAATTTATGCATAAAATTTTATAAGTACATCAATATTTTTGGTTTTTCATGTATCTTAAAAAGATAATCTCCGAAAAATAAAATGTGTGGAATCTTTGGACTTGCAAGATTATCGGGTTCGGTAGAGCCTTCAGAATTGGCACTACAGATTAGTAAACTCGCCCACAGGGGGCCAGATGATCAAGGTACGTGGGTAAGTGATGACCACCGTGTTGGGTTAGCACACAGAAGACTTTCTATAATTGATTTGACTGCAGCTGGACATCAACCCATGGTTGATTATTCAGGTCGATATGCGATGGTTTTTAACGGAGAGGTATATAACTACCTTGAGCTGCGAAATGAATTAGAGACTTTTGGTTTTCGCTTTCGCGGATCTGGTGATAGTGAAGTTGTTCTTGCTTCATATGTACATTGGGGTGAGGACTGTCTTTCCCGTTTTAATGGAATGTTCGCACTTGCGATTTATGACAGCGGCTCAAATAAAGCTAACCCATCAATCTTCTTGGCGAGGGATAGAGCTGGTAAAAAGCCACTTTACTTTGCCCATAAAGGAGAGTCATTCGTATTTGCCTCCGAACTGAAGGCAATTCCGAGTGAGTTTGGATCCAAAATTAATTTAGAGGCGTTAAATTTTTATTTGGCTCTTGGATATATTCCATCACATCTTTGCATTGTTGATGGCGTTTCCAAATTACCACCAGCACATGCAGCACGATTTGAGATTAACTCTGGTTCTTTTCGTCAATGGCGCTGGTGGTCTTTACCTGAATTAAATTCAGATCCTGAAACAGATGTTGATAGATTAATCGACGAAGTAGAGTCATTAATGCATGATTCAGTTCGGCTTCGTTTACGCAGTGATGTTCCAGTTGGGGTGTTGCTATCAGGAGGCCTTGATTCTAGCCTGATGGTTGCAAGTGCTGCGCATGCATCTACCAAGGTCAAGACTTTCACCATTGGCTTCCCTGGCTCGAGGTTTGACGAAACAGAATATGCTTCCATCGTAGCTCGTCATTTCAATACTGAACATCATGTGCTCTCATTGCAAGAACCTTCCTTATCTGTATTGAATGAACTTGCTCCAATGGTTGATGAGCCGTTGGCAGACTCATCTTTGATTCCAGCTTACTTAGTGTCCAAGCTAACAGTAGGGCATGTGAAAGTCGCCATTGGAGGAGATGGCGGTGACGAATTATTTGGGGGCTATGGTGATTACACGACTGCAATGAGTGATGCAGAAAGACTTGGTTGGCTTCCCAATTTCTTAATAAAAAATATTGCTCTTGCAGCTGGTAAATTACCAACGGGAATGCGCGGACGTAACAGAATATATGCTTTGCGCGGTGGGGCATATCAATCATTAATTTGGGGTAGTCCATTTTTCGATGCCCCTGCTCGTAGTCGTATCTTCTCTCAAGAAGCGCTGGACATGTTAGGTGATGAACTCATGGCGCCAGAACGCTTTCAGTTTGACTTATTTATGAGTGGTCGAGATCCAGTAGACAGCATGACCCGTACTCATTTTGGAAGCATCTTGCCTGATGATTATTTAGTAAAGGTTGATCGAGCCAGTATGTCAGTAGGCCTTGAGATGCGTTGTCCATTACTAGATTATCGACTTATAGAATTTGCGTTCGGTCGTTTACCAAGTAACTGGAAAGTACAAGGAAAAGAGGGGAGGCGTTTACAAAAACGCCTCGGTAAAAGGTTTTTACCAGAGCAACTGAATATAGACCGAAAGCAAGGCTTTTCAATACCAATTAATGATTGGTTTCGTGCTTCCAATTGTGGCGAAGTAAGAAAGATTCGCGATGCTATTCCTTCATTTATAGAACAAGATAATGTTGATGATCTTATATTAGGTCATCAAAATGGACGTGCAAATGGAAGCCGCTTATTTGCTCTGTTTATGCTTTCTTGCGCTGTAAAAAATTTAAAATTGGAATCGTAATTTTGTCTGAACTGCCATTAATTTCTGTATGTATTCCAGCTTATAACAGGGCAAAGCTATTGCCAGTGCTATTGCAATCGATTCTTTCTCAATCATATCCAAGTTATGAGATTGTTATTTGTGAAGACATGTCACCAGAAAGAGAAAAAATTCGGGAAGTCGCTTTGCAATATTACGAGTCTTATCCAAATGTAGTTAAGTATCATGAGAATGAAAATAATCTTGGATATGATGGAAATTTAAGAAGGCTTATAGAGCTAGCAAAAGGCGAGTATGTTTTATTCATGGGTAATGATGACCTGTTAGCAGAAGATGCATTAATAGCCATAGCTGTTGTAGTAAAAAAATATCCCAATATCGGTGTTGTTTTAAGAAGTTATGATTCGTTTGAACAAAATGAAAAAGATCCTGTGCAAGTATTTCGATACTTTGATGATGAGCGATTCTTTAATTCAGGTGCAGATACGATAGCTACTTTTTTTAGGCGATGCGTTTTCATTTCTGGGATGGTATTTAAAAGAGATTCTGCTTTAAGGTGCTCCACAGAACGTTTTGATGGAACTTTACTTTATCAGCAACATTTGACTGGTCATATATTAGCTTTAGAAAATGGGGTTTATATCCCACAAGTTTTGTCGCACCATAGATTAGGTGGTGTGCCAGACTTTGGAAATAGTCATTTGGAAAAAGGACGATTTGTACCTCATGAACAAACACCTGACTCATCAATTTTTTTTATGTCAGGCATGTTGAAAATTGCTTTTGATTTAGAAAAAGAATTGAAGCTTAAAGTCTATAAATTGATTTTGCGAGATATTGGAAATTATTCTTACCCAATACTATCAATACAGGCTAATCAATCAAGAATTATTTTTATAAAATATATATGTAATCTAGCTAAGCTAGGATTATGGCGGATACCAATATTTTATGTATATGTTTTGGGATTGCTATTTTTAGGAAAAAAATTTTGTGATTCAATAATTATTAAAATAAAAAATAAACTTGGTAGGGCTCCAGTTATTGGCAAAGTATATTCGGGTAATAGATGAAATTTATAATTGTTGGTGACTGGCATTCTGAACTACATGAAGAAGCTGTAGCAAAATCACTTGAAAGCCTAAATCATCAAGTAAAAAAATTTGGCTGGCATCAATATTTTAAATATTCAAAGAAAAATTTATTTTCTTGGTTAATTAATTATTATTATCGAGCGCAAAATAAATATTTATTTGGCGGCCAAATCAAAAAAATAAACGGCGATTTATTACGCTTAGCAATTGAATTTCAGCCTGAAGTCATTTTTATTTATCGTGGGACACATATATTCTCCAGGACTCTTAAGAAAATAAGAATAAGTAATCCTAAAGTAATATTAGTTGGATATAACAACGATGATCCATTTGCATCAGGACATGTATTCGGATTGTGGCGCAATTTTATTGCTTGTCTTCCACTACTTGATCTTGCACTAGCTTATAGGCATGCTAATTTAAAAGATTATTCAAAAGCAGGAGCAAAAAGAGTTGAGCTATTACGCTCTTGGTACATTCCTAGCCGAAATTATCCAATTACATTATCTAAAGAAGAGCTTGATAAATATGAATGCGACGTCGTATTTATTGGTCATTACGAACCAGATGAAAGGCTTAAATGTATAGAGGCTGCAGTAAATGCAGGATATAAAGTAAAGCTTTATGGACCTAATTACGAGTGGGATCCAATAATAAAATACCATACCAAACTATCCAAATTACTTCCTGTTAGGTTGGTATGGGGGAAAGAATATAACTTGGCTATTTGCGGAGCAAAGGTTGCGCTTGTTTTTTTGTCTAAGCTTAATAGAGATACATACACCAGGCGGAATTTTGAAATACCGGCAACTGGGACTCTAATGTTTTCTGAATTCACTGAAGATTTAGCTAGTCTTTTTAAGCCAGATATTGATGCGATTTTTTTTAATTCAGTTGCGGAATTTTCATCAAAACTTGAAGTTGCTATTATTAATGAAAAAAAACGAAAATTAATTGCAGATTCTGGATTAAGGACAGTACAAAATAATAGACATTCCATAGACGCAAGAATGGATATGCTCATAAATTGGATTAATGAAATTAAAAAAACTTGAGTATGAATATAAAAAATAAATCTAAATTAATGATTTTCGCTGAATATCTAGGGTTTGAACGTTTTGCATGGTCACTTAGAAGGCTATATTGCCCAGTTACTTCTGATGCGCTTGTACTTGATGTCGGATCTGGTGGGAATCCCTATCCCAGAGCTAACGTTTTATTAGACGCTTATGAAGAATCTATAGAGCGATACAGCCTTCCGTTAATCAAAGATCGACCATTGGTTTTTGGATTGGCTGAAAAAATGCCATTCAAAGATAAAGCTTTCGACTTTGTGGTGGCTTCACATGTTTTAGAACATACCCCCGACCCTGATAAATTTATATCTGAATTAATGAGAGTGGGAAAATCTGGTTATATTGAAACTCCAGATGGTTTTTTTGAGCGGATTAATCCATTTAGATTTCACCGATTAGAAGTATTTGAAAAAAAAGATAAATTATTAATATTTAAAAAATCTAATTGGAAGCCATTTTCTGAATTAGTAGAAATGTATGAAAATAAAATGAAGGATAAAAAATTCATAAAATTTTTATCTGACCATCCTAGTCCATTTTATGTAAGATATTATTGGGATGAGAAAATAAAATACGAAATTTTGAACCCGGAGGTAAATGCAAATTGGCCAATGCCTGCTGTGGAATTTAACAGTTACACTGATAAGCATGGAAATATAAGGTTATTTTTGTTAAAAATAATAAGATTAATTTTTTCGCAAAATAATAGAAATAAGAAAATTGCAATAATAGATTTATTGAAATGTCCTTCATGTGATTCTGAAGATTTAGTGGAAAATAATCAGAAAATTTTATGTAATTCTTGCGACGCAATTTATCAATATAAAAATAATATTCCTACGATGTATCCTCGCTAAGTTTAACTCTTATATAAATAAAATAAATATGAGCTTTTCTCGAATTTTGATTGATACTTTTTCCCGAATAATTGGCAGAATAAAGAAACGCCAAAAAATTGAAGCTTCATATTTATCAGGTCCTATAAAATTAAATTTGGGTTGCGGTTTAGCTGTGGCAAAAGGTTGGATTAATGTTGATGGCAGTTTAAATGCGTTGATAGCTGTTTTACCTAAATTTTTGCATCAATTTGCTTATCGTCTGACAGGGGCAAACAGATATTATTCAATAGATCAATACTGTCATTTGCTTGGAGATCACCATTTTGTTCATCACGATTTAGCTTATGGAATTCCTTTTAAGGATGGTGTTGTGGATTTTATATATTCATCGCATTTTCTCGAGCATCTCTTTTATAAAGATGCTCAACACTTACTTAAGGAAAGTTATCGCGTGTTAAAAGCAGGTGGAATAATTAGAATATCAGTCCCAGATTTAGAATATGCAGTTGATCTTTATCACTCCGGTAAAAAGCATGAGATGTTGGGAAATTATTTTTTTGTAGAAGACGACGCTAGTAATTATGCGCGCCATAAATATATGTATGACTTTGATTTGCTTTCAGAGTCTCTTTCTCATGCAGGGTTTCAAAATATTAGAAGATGTAATTATCAAGAAGGTCTAACCCCTGATTTAGAAAAGCTTGATAATCGCCCTGAAGAATCTCTGTTTGTTGAAGCAACTCGAATTAATTAATGCGTATATTAGTTAACGGACTTTCAGCACGACTTGGTGGAGGGCAGACATATTTAATTAATTTATTAAATCATATATCGCCCGATTCTGATTGGGAAGTTTTTTTGTTATGTCAAGATAGTTTGGTTATTGATGATTTGCCTCCTAATGTTAGACGTTTAAAAACTAAAATAAATTTAGAAAATCCAATTAAGCGCGCTATTTGGGAGTTGTTATTCATAAATAGAATTATAAAAAAAAATAATATTAAGATTTATTTTTCTCCCGGTGGTTTACTTCCAGTTGTTAGATTGCCTTCAAATATAAAGTCGGTTGTGACTTTTCAAAATATGCTCCCATTTGATATAGAGCAGAGGAAACGATATCCACTTGGATACCGTCGGATCAGAGACTGGTTATTGGAGCGAGGCCTTTCTAATGCGATGATGAAGGCTGATCTTGTTATTTTTATTTCTGAATTTGCTAAAAGATTTATCTTTGGCCGGTTGGGTGAAATTAAAGGTAAATCAGTTGTTATACCGCACGGATTAAGCCAGAAATTTTTTCCTCATACTGATAATGTTTCAAAAATACCGACCGGTATTGATGAATATGAATATTTTCTATACGTATCTTTTATTGATTATTACAAATCACAAATAGAAGTGATTCAAGCTTTTGCCGAGTTAAATAATAAAACAAAGACAAGTACAAAATTAATTTTAGTTGGTGCTGAAAACCCTCCATACGGACTTAAATTAAGACAGGAAATCAGTCGACTTGGATTAGAGGATTCTGTAAAAATTTTAGGTAATTTACCTCACAACGATTTACCTTACTTGTATCAGAATGCATTAATAAATTTGTTTGCATCGTGCACAGAGAATTGTCCCAATATTTTGCTGGAAATAATGGCATCTGGCAGACCTGCACTTGTTTCAAATTATGATCCAATGCCAGAGTTTGCTGGTAACACAGTAACGTACTTCGATCCCAAAAATCACACGGATCTTGTGGAGCAATGGGCTGCGTTACTACTCAATATGGAATACGGACTAAAACAAGCAAAAAGTGCTACGGATCGTGTATCAAACATGAAATGGGAAAATACTGCAGAATTAACGTGGCTTGCTATAGCAAGTCTATTGGCATCAGATTCTGTTAAAGCTTGAGTTAATTTATAAATTTTAATTTTCAATTTTTTTTCTTAATGAATACAAAACAATCAAATAGTAAATTATATAGTGGTAGTACAGTACTAATTACTGGTGGTACTGGCTCCTTTGGTAATGCTCTTTTAGAAAAATTATTAAATTCAGAGATTAAACAGATACGAATTTTTTCTAGGGATGAGTTAAAACAAGAACATATGCGGATTCGCTACAATGATCAGCGCCTTAAATTCTATATAGGTGATGTTCGTGATCGCCAGAGCATTGATAATGCTATGAGCGGTGTAGATTATGTATTCCATGCTGCCGCACTTAAGCAAGTACCTTCTTGTGAATTTTTCCCAATGCAGGCAGTACAAACTAATGTTATCGGGAGTTCTAATGTAATTGAGTCTGCGATTGCTAAGGGCGTTAAAAAACTTGTATGTCTTTCGACTGATAAGGCTGTTTATCCTATTAATGCTATGGGTATGACCAAAGCATTAATGGAGAAAATTAATATTGCAGCTGCCCGATCTGTGAGTGATGGAGGAACTGTTTTATCTAGCGTTCGCTACGGGAATGTAATGTATTCTCGTGGGTCTGTAATTCCTTTATTCGTGCAGCAAATTAAAGAAGGAAAGCAGTTAACGATTACAGTTGCAGAAATGACGCGTTTTTTACTTCCCTTGCCTCATGCAATCGATCTCGTAAGCTTTGCTTTTGAACATGCTAGTCAGGGAGACTTGTTTATCAAAAAAGCTCCAGCTTGTACCGTTCAAGTTTTAGCTGAGGCATTGATACAGCTTTTTGTTTCGAAATCTACTATAAAAAATATTGGTATGCGACATGGAGAAAAGATTTATGAGACTTTGGCTACTCGTGAGGAGTTAGTCAAGGCAGACGACATGGGTGATTATTATCGAATACCAATGGATGATCGCGATCTAAATTATGGGAAATATTTCACTGAGGGTGACATCAAAGAATCATCAATAGATGATTACCACTCACACAACACAGATAGGCTTGATGTTAATAGTGTAAAAAAATTGCTTTTAGAATTGCCTGAGTTAAAGGCAGAATTATTATCTGTCGGAAGGCCTATTAATTAACATGTTAATTGGCGTAACTGGATCAGATGGTTTAATTGGTTATCATGCTCGATGCTGTTTACTTGCACTGAATGGTAAGCACGAAGTAAGGATAGCTAACCGAGAAACATTTTCTAATCCAGTCAACCTTGATAGTTTCGTAAAAAACCTTGATGCAATATTTCATTTTGCTGGCGTCAATCGCGGCGATGATGATGTGGTTGAAAATGAAAACATTAATATTGCAAAAAAATTAATTGATTCTTTAACTAGAAATGATTCCAGACCTTCCATTGTTTATGCTAACTCTACACATAATACTCGTGACACCGCTTATGGTCGCGGGAAGCGAATAGCTGGAGAATTAATCGAAGAGTGGGGGGCTTCAGTTAATGCAAAAGTGTTGAATGCAGTTTTACCTCATATTTTCGGAGAGTTTGGAAAGCCGTTTTATAACTCTGTAGTCTCAACATTTTGTCACCAACTTGCTAGTGGAGATGTTCCAAAAATTGAAATTGATGGCAACCTTGAGTTACTTCACGCACAAGATGCTATTTTTAAATTCATCGATTGGATAGAAAATCCTGATGCTATGGATAATTACTCCAATTTTGATGGCGAGCACATGCTTGTTTCAGAAATGCTACAAAAATTGCAAGTTATGATGATTCGTTATACGAAAGAGGGAGTTGTGCCCAACCTCCTGAATTCTATTGATTTAAGACTCTTCAATACTTTTCGTAGTTATTTATATCGTTCTTCTTTTTATCCAAGAAAATTAAAGCTGCATCAGGATAACCGGGGTAATTTATTTGAGGCTATTAAGGCAGATCAAGGCGGTCAGGTCTTCTTATCATCTACCTTACCTAGTATTACCCGTGGCAATCACTGGCATCTAAAAAAAATAGAGAGATTTCTTGTGGTGGGTGGATGTGGAGCTATTCATATAAGGAGACTATTTACTGATGAAGTCCTGAGCTTTAATGTTGATGGAAATGAGCCAGCGTATATTGATATACCTACGATGCATACCCACTCGATTACGAATATAGGTGATGGCACTATGCAGACATTGTTTTGGTCAAACGAGATATTTGATCCCGCTAATCCCGATACTTATCCTGAAGCAGTAATAACGTGAAAAAACTTAAAGTCTTAACAGTTGTTGGAACTCGTCCTGAGATCATTCGATTGTCTCGGGTTTTAGCTCGGCTAGATGAATATTGTGACCACATTCTAGTTCACACAGGCCAAAACTATGACTACGAATTAAATCAAATATTTTTTGATGAACTAGGAATACGTAAACCTGATCACTTCTTAAATAGCGCTGAAAATTCTACAGGCGCAGCAAATACTATTGGTAATTTGATTATTGCTGTAGATAAGGTACTTGAGGTTGAAAAGCCAGATGCTTTGCTTGTGTTAGGTGACACTAATAGTTGTCTATCTGTCATTCCGGCTAAGAGAAGAAAAATACCTATTTTTCACATGGAGGCGGGTAATCGTTGTTTTGATCAGAGAGTGCCAGAAGAAATTAATCGCCGTATTGTTGACCATACTGCTGATGTCAATCTTACTTACAGTTCAATAGCACGCGAATATTTATTGCGCGAGGGGTTGCCACCAGACTTAGTCATTAAGACAGGCAGCCCTATGTTTGAGGTTCTAAATTATTACAAAGAAAAAATTCAAACCTCAGATGTATTAAAAAGATTGGATCTAGAGAAAGAAAATTATTTTCTGATTAGCGCACATCGTGAAGAAAATATTGAATCAGATAATTCATTTAGAAAATTAGTAAATGTTATTAACGAAATTTCCTCATCATTTAATTTGCCTGTCATAGTATCTACTCATCCAAGAACTCAAAAAAGAATAGATTCAACAGGAAGTAAATTTCATTTAAATGTTCGTTTATTAAAACCCCTTGGATTCTTAGACTACATAAGACTTCAACAGACTGCTAAGGTAGTTCTTTCTGATAGTGGAACCATAAACGAAGAATCCTCTATTTTAAATTTTCCTGCTTTAAATTTGCGTGAGGCACATGAGCGGCCTGAAGGCATGGAGGAGGCTGTAGTAATGATGGTTGGGCTAGATGTTGATCGTGTTAAACAAGGTTTGAATATCATTGAGAATCAACCAAGGGGCAGTGATAGAAGCATGCAATTGGTTGCAGATTACTCAATACCGAATGTCTCAGAGAAAGTGGTTCGAATTATACATAGCTATACAGACTACGTGAACAGAGTCATTTGGAAAAAATACTAAGCATTCAATGAGAATTTTAGTCGTTACGCAGTATTTTTGGCCTGAAAATTTCCGAATTAACGACTTGGTACAAGCGCTGAGTGAGAGAGGACATCAGATATCCATACTCACTGGTGAACCTAACTACCCATCTGGTAAATTTTTTCCTGAATATTTAGCAGACAAAGCTGCGTTTAGTAATTTTGGGGTATCTCCAGTAATTCGCATTCCAGTCTTTGCTAGGAAAAATAATCGTCTATCACTTTTTCTTAACTACTTAAGTTTTATTATTAGCGCATCAACAGTTGGTGTTTGGAAGTTAAGAAAAAGGTCATTTGATATTATTTTCGTTTATGAACCTTCACCGATAACTGTAGGCATTCCTGCAGCCATACTAAGAAAAATAAAAAAGGCTCCGCTAGCATTTTGGGTACTAGACTTATGGCCACAAACTTTACATGCAGTTAATATTATTCGGTCAAAAATTATTCTAAATTTTATTGGTAAATTAGTTAAATTTATCTATTCACAATGTGATTTGATACTTGCACAATCAAAGAGTTTCATAACACACATAAGGCAATACGCACCGACTAGTGTGCCTGTAGAGTATTTCCCTAATTGGGCAGAGTCAGTTTTTGATCATTTTCCCGAAGTACCTGCACCTGAGATAAATAAAAAGCCAGGTGAATTTATCATTATGTTTGCAGGGAATCTGGGTGAGGCACAAGATTTTCCGGCAATCTTAGATGCCGCAGAATTACTAAAATCAAATAATAATATACGTTGGATTGTCTTGGGTGATGGTCGAATGAGAGAATGGATCAAACAGGAAATTCAAAAAAGAGAATTGCAAGAGCATGTTGAACTACTTGGATCATTTCCCGTAAAAAGAATGCCGTCTTTTTTTATGCATGCAGATGCCCTACTTGTAACGTTAAAGGATGAGCCAATTTTTGCAATGACTATCCCTGGAAAATTACAGTCTTACCTTGCTTCGGGTATTCCTGTAGTAGGCATGATCAATGGGGAAGGCAGTGCACTTATTAATGACAATGAAGTTGGAAAGTGTGTTGCATCGCGCTCGTCATCAGAGCTAGCAAGAGTAATACTAGATATGTTAGCTTCTCCAATTTTGAAGCGTAGTGAGATGGGTGCTAGAGGAAAGGAACTTTACAAAAATGAATTTTCTAGAAGTATCTTGATTGAGAAAGTTGAGAAAATGCTCAGTTCAATAAGAAAAAATTTATCTTAAAATTTATTTAAAAAAATAAATAATAAAATTTCTAAGGTTAGTAAATGAAAATATTAGTAACTGGTGCTGCTGGCTTTATTGGTATGCATGTATGCCAAAGACTTCTCGAGCGTGGAGAAGAAGTTATTGGGATAGATAATTTAAATAGTTATTACGATGTGTCGCTAAAAGAAGCTCGACTAAAAGAATTAGTTAAATATTCTAATTTTCTTTTTTTGCGATTGGATATTGCTGATCGTGATGCAATGAACAGCGTTTTTGAAAAAGAGCGGCCTGAATGGGTTGTTCATTTAGCTGCTCAAGCAGGTGTTAGGTACTCTTTAACAAATCCTCATGCTTATGTGGATAGCAATTTGGTTGGATTTGTAAATATTTTAGAGGGATGCCGCTTAGTAAAAATCAAGCATTTAGTTTATGCATCCAGCTCAAGTGTCTATGGTGGTAATACTAAAATTCCGTTTTCTGAAGAAGACTCAGTTGATCAACCAATCAGCTTGTATGCGGCAACAAAAAAAGCTAACGAGCTCATGGCTTTCTCTTACAGCCATTTATATAAACTACCATCTACTGGCCTTAGATTCTTTACTGTCTATGGTCCTTGGGGCCGTCCAGATATGGCTTACTTTAGTTTTACAAAAGCAATTCTAGAAGGGCGTTCAATCGACGTCTTTAATAATGGACAGCTCTTTAGAGACTTTACCTATATTGACGATATTGTAGAGGGAGTTATTCGTGTACTGGATAAGCCGCTATCTCCTAAATCGGATATGGAAGTGCCGCATCAAATATTCAACATTGGTAATCACGAGCCAGTTGCATTACTTAATTTCATAGAGTCACTAGAGAATGCTCTTGGCAAAGCCGCCATCAAGAAATTTCTACCTATGCAGCCTGGAGATATTCATTCAACTTACGCTGATGTTGATAAATTAGATAAATGGATTGGCTTTAAACCAAGTACTTCATTAAAAGATGGGTTAAATAATTTTGTTAAATGGTATAAAACACGACATGCAAATTAAATTTAGTAGAGCCAATTTAGTCGAAAATTTCTTATTATTTTCTACATGGTTTTTATTATTTTTTTCTGGTTTTTACCAAATTCCTTTTTTAACTACAGGCGTGCCTTTTTTCATATGGACTAAAAGGATATTGTTTGGTCTGTATGGTATTTTTTTGAGCTATGGTTTTAAATTTAGTAAATTATCGCGTTTAGATTATTTATTTATTGGATGGATACTGGTTAATTTTCTCTCCTGGTATTGGTTTAGATGGGACTATAAAGAATTAACTTATAGGATCATTCAAATAATTTGGATTTTTGTGCTTATAAAATATTATTCTAATAAATTAGGTTTTATTTTTATAGAAAAATTCCCAATTAAATTTTTTTCAGGACTTTGTTTTTTGATCGTGTTGGGTATTTTTTTCCCGAAATTAAAAAGCATATTTTAGATGGGTTTGGTGGAAATAGATTTGGATTTTCTATTTGGCTTTTTCAATTTGTATTTATTTCATTGTTGGTTATTGATAAGGAAAATAATTTTTTCAAATGCTTGTTATACGTAGCCCCAATAATTTTTTTGCAAATTTTATCAGGTGGTAGAACTGGATTTTTTGCCTCTATAATTTTAATGCTGATATTTTTTTGGGGTGATAAAAAGCGATTTATTTGGACGATTTTTTATCTAATTGGAATTTCAATACTTGGATTTTATTATTCCAAATTTGCTGGATTGGATGAACTTCAAACAATAGTTAGAGTTACGCCTGAAATTGGCGGTAGTTATTTTGATTCTCCAGTATTGAGCTATTTAGATCGCGTTCTTAGCTATCGCCTATCCATAATGGCATCGGCTTTTAGTAATTTTGATATTTATAGTGCGATTTTTGGATTGGGAGTAAATCAATTTCACGGTTTGATGTTAGGTACTCCTCAAGAGGTACATAATATTTTTCTAAGAACTTTAGGAGAACTAGGCGTGTTTGGATTGTTATTTTTTTTAGCAATCTTATTGTATCCATTTTTTATTTTAATTAAAGATTCAAAAATACGTTTAATAAAAATTTTCATGTTTGTCTATTTGATTATTGGGTGTTTTCACTCTGAAATATTATTAACTGCAATTAGTACGTGTATGGTTTTTTGGTTTTGTTACGTGGAAATTTTATTTAAATCTAGAGCTATTTAATATTTGGTTTGTACTATATAGATATTAGATATATTTTAATTAACTGAATTTAAGATTTAATGAAAATTCTTGTAACAGGGGCTAACGGTTTTTTAGGGAAATTTATTACTAAAGAGTTGTCGAAAAATTCAAATGAAATTATTTCCGTAACTCGTTGTATTTCAAATGATTCTTTTGCTGTTGGTGATATCGATGAAAATACAAATTGGACAGATGTATTAACGGGTTGTGATGTTGTTATTCATCTGGCTGCTCGGGTTCATCAAATGGATGATGTTTCACCAAATCCCTTACTCGAATTTCGAAGAGTTAACACTGAAGGTACTTTGAATTTCGCGCGCCAGGCAAAAAAATCTGGTGTAAATCGATTTGTTTTTATTAGTAGTATTAAAGTAAATGGTGAGGAATCAAATTTTCCTTATTCTGAATTATCAGAACCAAATCCCGTTGATCCATATGGGATTTCAAAATGGCAGGCAGAGCAGGGCTTAAATGAGTTGGCTGGGGAAGGTGAAATGGAAATTGTCATTATTCGTCCGCCACTGATTTATGGTCCTGGAGTTAAAGCTAATTTTTCTACGATGATTAAATGGGTGAAAAAGGGAGTGCCATTACCTTTTGGAGCGATTCGAAATAAAAGATCGTTTGTGGCGGTAGAAAATTTAGTCGACTTTATACTTCTTTGTGCTGATAAGTCTAAATCTCCTAATGCAGCTAATCAAACTTTTCTAATTTCTGATGGTATGGATGTTTCAACGACTGAGTTGCTCAATAACATAAGATTAGCTTATGGTATTAAAATTCCTCTGATTCCAGTTCCCGAGAGCTGGCTTAAATTTACTTTGTGTTTGTTTGGCAAATCAGATTTAGCTTCTCGCCTATTGGGGTCATTAACAGTTGATATTTCAAAGGCACGTAGTTTACTTGGTTGGGGGCCGAAGATTGATATGCTGTCTCAATTACGTAAGATGGCGGCTAATAAAAATTAGTTTCAGCTTTTAAAAATGGCTGTTTTGTGATCCATATTTTTCGATATAACGCATCACAGTATCTACCTTTGTCCAGCCACCTTTTGCCATTATTTGAGGCAATGTCGCACCACTTAAGAGTAAATCTTGAGCGGCACCAACACGGATAGAATGACCGCTTATTTGAGACACAGACTGTTTATCTATTCCTGCTGAACTAGCAAGTCTTTTGAAAATCCGTCCAATCTGAGCGCCAGTTAAGCTGTTTGTTATTTTATTATTTCCTTGAATTCCACGTAATATTTTTCCTTTTGAAATTTCTGCATCATTAATCCATTTTTGTAATTCCCTATAAGTTTTAGCGCTCACGTGTAGCCAAGTTCCAAGCCTTTCTTGATCAGTCTTACTTCTTCTAAGTAATATACTCCCTCCAGTTTTAGTTTCTCGTATATCCGCTAGTTGAAGAGAAGCTAATTCTGACCTACGTCTCATAGTATCGTAGGCAAGCATAAGAAGAATTCGATCTCTTTGTCCACGCAAATTATTTTCGGTAGCTGAGAGCATTAATTTAAGTCTATCTTTATTAATTGGTTCAGCTTGAGCGCATAATCGGCCTAATTTTCTGTGCATTTTGCGAATAGCAAGCTTTACTTCTGGAGATTTTGTTGGATCGCTGAACCTCGCCCATCTATGTATTGCGGCAATGGATACGATTTTTCTGCGTATGCTTGCTGAGCTAATATTTGTGTTTGCAGTGTGTTCTATGAATTTCGCTACTGTTGATGGTTTAGCTGGTAGTGCAGTCAGTTTATTCTCGCTAGAATAAATAATTATTTCTTCAAAATCTGCCCGATAAGCTCTAATAGTATTTGGGGCATATGCTTCTGATATTGTATTTAAGATATCATTCAATTTAGATTGAGCTTTCATCATAAAAACCTCCATAAAGATTCTTTAGAGATCATAATAGATATTTTAAATGATTACAAGTGAACAAATCCGTGCTGCAAGAGCAATGATCAAATGGACTGCAAGCGATTTGGCAGATAGGGCCGACGTTGGTATCGCTACAATCAGGCGAATGGAAATAGAGTCTGGTGTGCCTACTTGCAATGCTAAAATTCTTCAATTGATACAGAATACTTTGTGCGATGCCGGTATTGAATTTATAGGAACACCTGAAGATGGCCCTGGCGTTATTCTTCGTCGCAGGTGAAATTGAAATCTGTGAGTATTTTTTGAGTAAAGGCTAATAAAAATGGCCCGTCAAAATAAATCACCATCCACATCGACCGCACTTTCTATTTCAGATATTGTCTCAACAGATCCTGTTCTGCCAGGGGAGTCTCGCGCTCTTTATGATGCCTGTCTTATATCTGTCATCACAGAATTAAAAGCTACCACCGCACTACAAATTTATCTTGCTGAGCAAATATTTGATTGTCTATGGTGGATGCGTCGCTATGAACAACAAAAGCGCGATACCATTTTGAGGGAGATGGCAAATAAGCTGGATATTGGTAGTCATTCACGCAAAATTTCAGAGATCAAGCAGTTTTATTTTAGCCTTTTACAAGAGGACATTCCCTCTGAAGATCTTCTTGATGCATTAGAAGTTGCAGATCACTCAATCGAATCCTTACGTCAAGATGCGATGTCTAGTATATCAAACGAGTTGCATGATATTGATATTCGAATCGCATTCAAGGCCAAGACCTTAGCAGGGTTTCAGGCGTCTTATGAGGCGCTTGTGAACCGCAACATCAATCGCGAACGACTAGAGTTACAAAACGCAATTCTCAAACGCGATTTACAAGCTATCGAAATGGAAAAACCCTCACGTGGCAAGTCTTCGTAAGCAACAGGCGAGTAGGGCGAACTCCCTACGATCTACTGGTCCTAAATCTACGTTGGGCAAACGACTCGCATCACAAAATTCTCGCACACATGGATTAAGTGTTAAGTTGCCAGATGAGGTGATCGAGCCGGTCATTACAAAGTTAGTGCCTCTCATTATGCAGGACGGAATTGATCAGCATACTGCTAAAGATATTGCTATGAAACTTGTAGATTACGAACGCAATCTCGTACATGAGAGGCAGAGTTTTATAGCTACCTTAGTCGATAAAGAAAATGCACCTTTAGATCAAAACGAAGTTCTCGAGACTATATTCACAAACGCGTTAGTGGAGCAGGAGTCGATCGACCCTAAGGCAGCGCGCAAGTTACCTAAGGCGCAGAAAGAGGAGAGGGAGTGGATGATTGAGTCCCTTAAATTTCTGATCAAAACGAACAAGCGTCACCAAAAGAAGGCTAAAGACAATTCAGACCGCCACTACAAGAGGGCAGCGAACCAGTTTATTAAGACCTTAAGGTCCGTATAATGCCAGACCAGATGACGAAAATTTACAAAACGAAGCTAAGTTCAGGGAAGGCAGGCTCGCTATTTCCTCATAGCGCATTCATGAAACGCCTATTTGATCTCTTCATCTGTCTCAATGCAAGCCTGATGCTGCTCCCTTTCTTTATTGTTATTACGCTAGCTGTGCGCATCACCTCACGTGGTCCTGCGCTTTACTGGTCCGATCGTGTTGGTCTTAGCAATACAATCTTTAAAATGCCGAAGTTTCGTACGATGCAGGTGAGCACCCCAGCAGTTGCTACCCATTTGCTTACAGATCCAGATCAATACTTAACGCCCATTGGTTCTTTTTTACGCAAAACAAGTCTTGATGAATTGCCGCAGTTGTGGAGCATCTTGAAGGGTGATATGAGTTTTGTGGGGCCGCGTCCTGCATTGTTTAATCAAGATGATTTAATTGCCTTACGAACGCAATCTGGTGTGCATGAATTGGCTCCAGGTTTAACGGGTTGGGCGCAGATTAATGGGCGGGACGAGTTGCCTATCCCTGATAAAGTAAAACTCGATGTTGAATATTTACATCGTCAGTCATTTTGGTTTGATATAAAAATTCTTTGGATCACATTTATTAAAGTGATTCGACGTGATGGTGTGTCACACTAATTACCTAAAGTCATAACATTTAACCATGCTATTTAAAAATTTAGCGCTACCTGTGTTGTCACTCCCACGCGTTGCGAAGCGCTTGGTTGTGTTGACGGTAGATGCAAGCCTTTGTATTTTCACAGTCTGGTTTGCCTTTTATTTGCGCCTAGGTGAATTCGTTTCACTATCAGGTCCTGCTTTAGCAGCAGCTCTTGCATCCATTGCGATAGCGCTTCCTGTCTTTATTATTTCTGGTTTGTATCGCGCTATTTTTCGTTATAGCGGATGGCCTGCATTAATGACAGTGAATAAAGCTGCTGCTGTTTACGGTTTGATTTACGCGGCTCTTTTTACTGCAATTGGTTTTCAAGGTGTGCCGCGCACTGTGGGTTTGATTCAACCTATTTTGCTAGTGTTTGCAGTGGGTGGTTCACGTGCGCTTGCGCGTTTTTGGTTGGGTGGGATTTATCAAAGCCAGTTGAAATTAGCTGATCTGCCTAAGGTTTTAATTTACGGTGCAGGTTCTGCGGGGCGACAACTTGCAGCTGCTATGAATAACAGTCACGAGATGCGCGTGGTGGGGTTTTTAGATGATGATGATAGGTTGCATGGTCATGTTTTAAATGGTCAGCCTATCTTCAGTCCTGCTGATTTGCCTAGTCTGGTTGTGTCGTTGAAGGTGAGCGATGTGTTACTCGCATTACCTTCTATGAATCGCAAGCGTCGCATTGAGATACTTGAGCAGATACGACTAGCGCATGTCTCTGTGCGTACGCTGCCGAGTGTGATGGAGCTTGCACAAGGCAAGGTCACCACTTCTGATTTACGCGACTTGGATATTGATGATTTACTAGGTCGTGAATCTGTTGCACCGAACCATATTTTGTTAGGCAAAAATATCATTGATAAGGTTGTGTTGGTCAGTGGTGCAGGTGGTTCAATTGGTAGTGAGTTGTGCAGGCAGATTATGCAACTCGCACCGAAAGAATTACTTTTGATTGAGCAGAGCGAGTTTGCGCTTTACGAAATTCATCAAGAGCTTCACCAAAAGTTTGAAAATTCTTCCATTCGTTTAGTGCCATTACTTGCATCCGTGCGTGATGCTGAGCGTATGCGTGAAATTATGTCGACGTGGAAGCCAGATACGGTGTATCACGCAGCAGCTTACAAGCATGTGCCTTTGGTTGAACATAATCCTGCTGAAGGTGTAAAAAATAATGTCATCGGTACGTTCACCATTGCGCGTGCAGCAGCTGAACATCAAGTGGCAGATTTTGTGTTGATTAGCACGGATAAAGCAGTGCGACCCACTAACATCATGGGTGCGAGTAAGCGCTTGGCAGAGATGGTGTTGCAGGGTTTGGCAGGCAATACCTCCTCAACAAAATTCACCATGGTGCGTTTTGGGAATGTGTTGGGTTCATCAGGTTCAGTTGTACCCAAGTTTCGTCAGCAAATTCGTGATGGTGGACCCATCACCCTCACACACGCTGATGTCACACGTTATTTCATGACCATTCCTGAAGCAGCGCAGTTAGTCATTCAAGCCGGTGCGATGGCTAAGGGTGGGGATGTATTTGTGTTGGATATGGGTGAGCCTGTGAAGATTATGGATCTCGCTCGTCGTATTATTGAGTTATCCGGACTCACTGTGCGTGATGATACCAATCCCGATGGGGATATTGAAATCGAAGTCACAGGTCTACGTCCTGGTGAGAAGTTATATGAAGAGTTACTCATTGGTGACAATCCACAACCTACCTCGCATCCACGCATTATGAAGGCGAGGGAAGATTGCCTACCGTGGTCTGAGTTAGAGCAAAAGCTACAGTCCTTGCAAATGGCCTTAGATGTTAATGATGTGGGAGTTGTGCGAGCAATGCTGCAACAGTTAGTGAGTGGCTATCAGCCCAGTGGTGAGATTGTGGATTGGGTGCATTTAGAACAAGAGGCAGATATCGCGATACGATAGTGTGGCCACTTCATGCGGCGCAATCCATTGCGTCCATCGATTTAGTAGTAATTGGGAACAGCTGAGGGCTTTTAACTCAGCTGTTTTTTTATATGCTTTTTAAATGTTTGGTGAATTCTGTCATTTTAAAATTAAATCTTAACGCTCTGACTAGCCTAGTTCAATTCTGGAAGTGATAATTCGAATTTCGAAGCTTCAAGATACGGAGGCCAAATTGTCTATACAGAAGAAAGCTGAATGTGAAAGTTCAGAATCAATCACTGTGCTAGGTCAACCAAATGCTCTAGTACGTTCACAAAAAATATTTGAAAACCCTATTCATATTTTCAAATCATTACTTGAATTTATACAGCATTCGCCGTTTTATGAATTGGATGAAATTGAGTTTCAGAGGGATCAAAGCTTAACGAGAGAGATGAAATGGTGACGGATTCATCGCACATTTTGTCCAAAGCGGTAACTAGATCAGCTGAGTGCTTGGGGATTTCTCGTACTTTGTTAGCCAAAGTATTGGGATTGAGTCCTGCTACTATAATGCGTCTTTACAGTGGCGAATACACTCTAGATGAGAGAAGTAAGGAATGGGAATTTGCCTTGCTGTTTGTTCGTGTGTTCTGTTCTCTTGGTTCGATTGTAGGTGACGAAGTCACAGTACGGAAGTGGATGAATAGTGAAAATCGTGAGCTTAATGGCAAGCCGATTGATCTGATTTGTGAAACGGAAGGATTAGTTCTTGTCATTCGATACTTGGATACCTCACGCGGTCTTATCTGAAGTGTTTTATTAGTAAGTTCACGTTTTGCATGTCATGAAGAACCACCATATCGCATCGACGACGAAAATTCAGAAATTTCATTTGAATGTGTTGACTGATTTTGAGGTCTTTGTTAATCTAAATACAGCAGGTAAAGCCTGAATTAACCGGGACGCCAACAAAGGTATCCTAAGCGCGCTGTAAGCGCGTCGGTCTCAGGGACTGCAATGCTTAAATGGCTCCTTCTATGGAGCCATTTTTATTTTAAGCATGTCTGCGCATATCTATCTAGATGAAAGTGGTGACACTGGTTGGATCTTAGATAAGCCTTACACTAAAGGTGGATCGAGTCGATATTTATTAATTGCAGCTTGTATCGTTTCACCAGAAAAAGATCATAAGCCAGAACGAATACTTAGACAGATCTATAAACATAGGAAATGGAATCCAGGTTCAGAGAAGAAATGGGCTCGGATGTCACCGGACGCTCGTACAGCTTTTGCCAAGGACGCTGGGAAGTTGGCAAATTTAAACTCTGATATTACATATCATGTGATTGTGGTTGATAAACGCAATGTTCAGCAGCACATTCGTCAAGATTCAAACAAGTTATACAACTACATGGTCAAGCTGTTGCTACTTGATTCGATGTCTACACATGATGCTGTATATTTTTTTCCGGATCCACGATCCATCAAAGTAGAGAGTGGTAATAGTTTGCATGACTATTTGCAAACAGAGCTTTGGTTTAATCTGGGAGTTCAAACTCGTCTTGAAACAACTCTTAGAGACAGTCGCAACTGCCTGAATCTCCAATTCGTTGACATGATTGCAGGAGTAGCGCAGTCATTTTTTGAATTTGGATATGTCCGTCACTGGGATTATTTGCGAGAGTACGTAAAACTAAAGACTTTATTTTTTACCTAACGATTCACTAACT